>Ga0187833_10000041_pt1:85000-117139 | contig 117139 bp, 111 predicted proteins | sample ETNtaG_37_FD_167968 | JGI IMG/M metagenome (GOLD analysis project Ga0187833, IMG submission 167968) | Marine microbial and viral communities from oxygen minimum zone, Eastern Pacific Ocean - ETNP2014_SV_400_PacBio MetaG (Illumina Assembly) | ecosystem: Environmental > Aquatic >... | reverse complement strand
TCGACGTGCGCCTCGAGTCGCCCCTGGATCCGCTCCAGATCATCTACACCTCTGGCACCACCGGTGACCCCAAGGGGGTGGTGTTCCCCAACGGGCGCTTCGGAGCGCTCGCGATGCTGGGACACCTACTCGGCTACACGCCCGACGACCGCCCCTATACCGGTCTGTCGCTGACCCACGGCAACGCCCAGGCCGTGACTCTGGCGCCATCACTGGGCATGGGCCTACGCTGCGTATTCAGCCCGAGGTTCACCAGGTCGAGCCTGTGGGACGTGTGCCGCCGCCACGGTTGTACGACCTTCAGCCTCCTCGGTGGCATGGCCACTGCCGTCTACAGCGAGCCTCCCCGACCTGACGACGCCGACAACCCCGTGCGCTTCGTGGTGAGTGCCGGGATGCCGCGTGCTGTGTGGGAGGCCTTCGAGGAACGCTTCGGGGTGTCGGTCTTCGAGTGGTACGGGGCGATCGAGGGGGGCCTCGCCTACAGGCCGATCGGAGAGGGTCCCGTGGGCTCGTTCGGGCGGCCCGTCGCCGGGCTGGAGATGAGAATCCTCGACGATGACGACCAAGAGTGTCCGGCCGGCACCCTTGGTGAGATCTGTTCCCGCCCGGCGGGTGGCGGTCCGGCCGAGGTCGAGTACTTCAACGACCCGGAGGCGTCGTCGGCCAAGACCCGCGGCGGTTGGCTCCGTTCGGGCGATGTGGGCCACACCGACGGGGACGGCTGGTTCTTCTTCGACCACCGCAGGGGTGGCGGCCTGCGCCACAACGGCGACTTCGTGAACCCGGGCTTTGTCGAGAAGATCCTGGCCGAGCACCCCCAGGTAGCCGACGTCTTCGTCTACGGGGTACCCGCGGCATCGGGTGCACCCGGTGAGAAGGATGTCGTCGCCGCCATCACCCCCGTGGACCCCGGTGACTTCGACCCGGTGTCGGTCTTTGACTCCTGCCGGGAGGGCCTCGAACCCAACTTCGTTCCCAGCTACCTCCAGGTGGTCGACGAGATACCCAAGACCGCTTCGGAAAAGCCCCAGGAGCGCTTCTTGCTTGCGGCCTTCTCCCTCGACGCCGACGGCGTGCACGCCCGCCCCTGACCCGGTCACAGCCCTTGGCCCAACTGCGACAACGGATGCAAGGCGGGTGCCGGCCCCTCCCTCTCGGGGTCAGACCCTCTCGAAGTAGCGGTTCAACTCCCAGTCGGTGAGGGGGCTGTCGGGGTCGCCGCCCGTGGTGTGGAAGGCCAGCCACTCCCACTTGCGGGTGCCTGCCCAGAAGTCGACGAACTCGGCTCCCAGCCCGGCGGCCAGGCGGTGGTCGGACCTGAACGCCTCGGTGGCGGCCATCAGCGATCTGGGCAGCTTGGGGTCCTCTGCGGGCAGGCCCCATGCCATCTCCGCACACGGAGGGGGTGGCTCGATGGCCTCGTCCAGACCGGCCATGCCACCGGCCAACACGACGGCCATCACCAGGTAGAGGTTGGAGTCGGCCCCGGGAGCACGGTGCTCGGCCCGTGCTGACCCGGGTGTGCGGGCCATCGCCCGCAGTGAGGTGGTCTTGTTGTCACCGCTCCAGGTGACGGTGGTTGGCGACCCTGCCAACTCCACGAGGCGTCGGTAGGAGTTGACGTTGGGGGCAAAGACCGCCTGGGCGCCGGCCATGGTCGCCATCAGGCCGCCGACCCAGTGGCGGAAGGTCGTTGACCGGTTGTCGTCACATGACTCGTCGTAGAAGGCCGATGTGTCGCCGACCCAGAGGGAGTGGTTGCAGTGCAGGCCCCCACCCCATTCGGTGGGGTGCCACTTGGCCATGAAGGTCACGCAGTGGCCCATCTCCTCGGCCACCTCCCTGATGGCCAGGCGGGCCAGGGTGGCGTGGTCGACGGTTCGGAGGGCCTCGTCGGGTTCCAGGTTCAACTCGAACTGCCCGGTGCCGCCCTCGTCCATCCAGGACTCCCAGTGCAGGCCCAACTGGTCGAGGCGGCGGGTGAGCGCATCCATGAACCGCACGACCAAGAGGGACTTGGTTGTGGAGTACATGCTCCTCACGTTGCCCCCGAGCGGAGTGAGGTCGCGGTAACCGCGGCCGCGTGCCTCGGCGACGCTCTCCTCGAAGGCGTTGAACTCGATCTCGAACCCGACCCTCATCGTGAAGCCCCGGTCGGCGAGCTGGGTCAAGAGCCGCTGGGCCATTCCCCTCGGGCACTCCGGAATGGGGCTGCCGTCGGGCAGCACGAACGAGCAGATGACCGTTGCCATGCCGTCAGTGCGGGGGTCGACCACGAGGGTCGCCATGTCGGGTGCCAGGTAGAGCTCGGCCAGCTCGCCACGCCACGTCGACCAGGCGGTCACGAAGGGGTCGTTGTCGACGTCGAGACCGAAGACGATGTCGGCGACGTTGGGGCCGGATGGCAGCATCTCGAGCAGGTGGGTGGCCGAGACGTACTTTCCGATGAGGCGGCCGTCGGGGAGGCTGGCCATGAGCCTCACGGTGCGCACGGTGCCGCCTGCGGCCAGGTCGGAGAGTTGGCTCACGGTTCGACCTCGCCCAGGCCGAGCGCCAGGCCTGCGTCTGTGATGGCGACCGCCAGGGCGAGCGGGCCCCTTCCCTGGATGCGCCCCTTCAGGAGTTCCTCGAGCGCCACCGCGGTTCCCACGAAGACCCTGGCAAGCCGGTCGGCGGGGCCGTGCACCTCGTAGCCCGCGGTCGTCGGATCGCCCACGACGTGGCGGTCGCCTGAGTCGGTTTCGACTACGACCATTCCTGAGGGCATGTGGGGCCTCATCGAACAGGCCGCCCAGTAGGAGTCGGCGGCGCTGCGCCAGTCGGGCAGGGGCGGGTCGATCACCTTGGCAAGGCTGAGGGCGAAACGTAGGTGCGTGAGTACACCCTCCACATTCGGCTTGGGTGCGCCGGGCAGGCCGTCCTGAGCCAGGTCCATGGTGATTGCCACGCCCACGTCGTCGGCCCTGCCGTGTTCCACGTGCACGTCGCCGCGGCTGAAGCGGATGGTGACGGCCTGTGGATCGTGCTCCGAGCACACGGCTGCGACGCCCTTCATCCCGGCGATGAGCGACGGCTTGAGGGACTCACTGCGCCGGAGTGCGGCCGCAATGCCGAGCACCATCGGGGTCGGGTCAGCCTCGGTGGTGATAGCCATCACCCCAGTCCAGTCCAAATCAGGTCACGGTCACAAGTCGACTGATCCCGCTGCTCCGTGGCATCTGCGTTCACTCACCTACCCCCTTGAGGAGCCCCACCAGTTCGACCACGGCTACGGCCGGCACCTGAGGTTCCTTTGCGCTCTTGCAACAGACAATGTGAAATTCTTGCTCACCACTCGGTACAAGCCGCCGAAAGCAATTGGCCGCCGATCGCCGGATCGAAGTCCCCGTAGTAGATGATCCTTTCGCCGCTCGGCAGCAGGAGCACCTCCGGGTCGTTCCCGAAGTAGAGACCTGTATACGCCTCGTCACTAAAGGTCAGGCCGTCGACCGACGTAGCGCGCCAGAGACCGTCGGGTGCACCTCCCGGCGAGGCACGGAACTTGCCATAGAACAGTGAGACCGAACCATCGGCGACCACCACCAACTCAAACGAAAGTAGCCGGGGCTATCTCTGTCGGGCTGAGAGGATTTGAACCTCCGACCTTCGGTCCCCCAGATCGATGCACCCCAAACCGTTGACCTGCGCAAACGCCCGGAAACCGTCTCAGGCCTGCCTTTCTGGTTGATCACTGGTTCGCGCTGGTTCGCGTTGTTTCGCGACGTCTCGCGGCCTGTACGCGGCCTGCAGGAAGGGATGTTTAGTTCGGATCGGAGGATCGGACAGACTGCACAGAGCACAGAGATCCAGAGACCCCATGTCGATCGCCGACAAGAGATACATACGCCTCACCACCTGGACCACAGACGGTCATCCCCGACACGTCCCTGTCTGGGTAGTCGGACTCGGTGGCAGCCGTGTGGGCTTCACGACGGGGTCGGGTTCATGGAAGGTCCGCAGACTCCGCCACGACCCAGCCGTCGAGCTACAGGCCAGCAACATGGGTGGGACCGTCACTGAGGGATCCGCCGCCGTGTCTGGCACGGCCGAGGTCGTCGACGGTGATGCCTACCGGGAAGTTCGTACCGCCATACGGCAAAAGTACGGAATCCAGTATGTCGTCATCTCGTTGGCCGATGCCGTGGGACGACTCCTTGGAAGGAAACCCAACGGGGACTGTGCCGTGATCGTCACGCTTGACTGACCGCGGTCGACAGCCGGCCGAAATCGCTGAGATTCCGGGCCTTCTGAGTTGTCGGGCTGGGGAGATTTGAACTCCCGACCTTCGGTCCCCCAGACCGACGCGCTAACCAAGCTGCGCCACAGCCCGCTGTGGACGGGTCACTCTATCGGCGGGCCTCCCGCAGGCACGCTCACGTGATGACCCACCACACCCCCTGGAGTAGGCGCCACAACAGGTAGAGCCCGGCCGCCCCGACGAACAACCAGAAGTGCCACGGCACCTTCTGGGAGTCGGCCAACTCACCGTCGGAGTCGGTGACCCGCCCCCCGCACTTGGGGCACGTACCCACCACCGAGACAGCGTTGGGGCTCAGGTACCTGTCACACGGCTCACACCAGGGCACGCCTCACACCCCCGCCGGCCGGCTCAGGTCTTGCGAATGGCCAGAATGGCCACGTCATCCTCGACGATGCCCTTGTTGAAGTCGTTGGCTGCATCCAGCAACTGCTTGCAGAGCACGTCGGGGGCAATGCCGGGGTTGCGGCGCAGGGCGTCGCCGATGCGTTCCTCACCGAACAGCTCGTCGCCACTGCGGGCCTCGGCCAGACCATCGGTGTACATGAGCGCCATGTCGTCACGCTCGAGGGGGATCTCACGGCTGAAGTAGGAGCCCTGCGGGTCGAGCATCAGGAGAGGTCCCGTGGAGCGCAGCGGGCGCACCTCGCGTTCGTGCCACAGGAACGTGGCGGGGTGGCCAGCCGACGCGTAGCGCAGGCTCTCGGCCTCGGTGTCAAAGACCAGCACCACGAGCGAGATGAACTCCTCGGAGCGGTCCACCGACGCCATCTGGCGGTTCAACTCCTCGAGCGCCTGGGCGGGGTCGCGGAACTGGGCGAGGAAGGTACGCAGCAGGTACTTGGCCTGGAAGGCCGTGATCGACGACTCGATGCCGTGCCCGGCCACGTCGCCGATGACGACGGCCAGGCGGGTGGGTGCGGCCTTGAACACGTCGAAGAAGTCGCCAGCCATGAGCCCGGTGCCTGCCTGGTAGACCTTGCCGACCTCAAAACCCGAGTACTCGGGCAACTCCTCGGGAGCCAGGCGGGCCGCCCACGCCTTGGGCGCCAACTCCTCCTGGTCAAGGGCCTCCTGGGCGCGCCTCTCGATGTCGATTCGCTGGCGGGCCATACGGGCCTCACGCAGGCCGTTGCGTGCCCACACCGTTGACACCATGGCCGGAATAGCCACAAGGGCAAACAGCACCTCGACGTCGGCGAATGCCGACAAGAGCGCCACCAGGGCAAGCAGGCCGTAGAGGCTCGCCGAGTGGGCCTCTTTCCGGAAGTTGGACCACTCCAGGGTGTAGGCATCGGGCGCCGCCTCCATGTCAATTCGACGCACCAGGCGGTAGCGGTGGCGCGCCGAGTTGACCCAACCGTAGGTGGCTGCCAGACACACGATGCCCGCAAGGACCAGAACCGGGGTACGCATCCGGCACCATCGTACTCCCGCAGCGTGATCGGCGGTCCTGACCGCCCCTACAGCACACCCCGAGCCACCCCGGATGGGCGCCCGATGTCACTCAGAGCGTCGGCGAACCCTCAACTTGATCGGTGTGGTTCCCAACTCCAGGTCATCGCGCAACTTTCGCTCCAGGTAGCGCAACCAGGTCCTGGGAACCTCGTGGTTGACAAAAAGCGTGAATGTGGGCGGATCGGTCGCACCCTGGGTGGCATACAGGATGCGTGCCCCCGCCGGAGCCGGGTGAGCAGCCTGGGCGGCCCTCACCACGTCGTTGACACGCCTGGTCGGGATGCGGGTCTGGTAGCCCTCGATGGTCGCTGACAGCGCCGGCCAGAGGCGCATCACGTTCTTGCCCGAAATGGCGCTGATCTTGATGACGGGAGCCTCGCCGACGAAGTGCAACTTCTGGCCCACCTGGTCTGTCACGTCCTCACGCTGCTCGGTGCCACACAGGTCCCACTTGTTCAACAACACCACGATCGGGCATCCCGCTGCGTCGACACGCTCAGCCAACCGCTGGTCCTGGTGGGTGACACCCTGGGTGGAGTCGATCACCAGCAGCGCCACGTCGGCCGTGTCGAGCGACTTGAGGGCGCGTACCAGCGAGTAGTACTCGGTCTCCTCGTCAATGCGGGCCTTGCGTCGCATGCCAGCCGTGTCGATAAAGCGCACCGGCCCCCTGTCGGAGTCGACAACGGTGTCCACCGAGTCGCGCGTCGTGCCGGGTCGGTCATGCACCACCGATCGGTCCTCGCCGATGAGCCGGTTGAACAGGGTGGACTTGCCCACGTTGGGACGCCCGACGATGGCCACGCCGACGATCTTCTCAGTGTCGTCGACCACCTCGACGGGTTCGTCCACCTCGTCGGGCAGCAGGCCGACGAGCCGGTCAAGCATGTCGCCGGTATTGCGTCCGTGGATGGCGCTCACAGGCTCGGGGTCGCCCAGGCCGAGGGACAACAGATCCCAGATGAACGCCTCGTGGCTGACATCGTCGACCTTGTTGGCAACCACGATCACCGAATCGGCACGGGGGCGCAACAGCCTGGCCACCCGTGTGTCATCCTCGGTGACGCCCACGGTGGCATCCACCACGAACAACACCACGTCGGCGGCCTCGATGGCCGCCTCGCTCTGGCGGCTGACCTTGTCGTCGAGGGCGTCACCGCCGACCATCCAGCCACCGGTGTCGACAAGGGTGAACTCGCGGCCACGCCAGTTGGCATTGACCTCCTTGCGGTCACGGGTAACGCCGGGACGTTCCTCCACAATGGCCTCGCGCCTGCCGATGATGCGGTTCAAGAGCGTGGACTTGCCCACATTGGGTCGCCCCACGATTGCCACGATCGGCTTCACCGGGCCACCTCCATTGCTGTCACGCCAGACAGCGCACCGCGCAGTGCGGCCCCGTCGGTTGCCACCACCTCGACGGGCCGCGGCAGGTCAGCAGGCACCATGCCGTCGAGGAAACGTCCAGCGCTGAGGCACACATCGGGCAGCAGGTAGCGCCGCCCCTCGGGTTCATCGACAAGCACCCGTGCAAGGTCCTCTCCCACGAGCAGGCCGGTGACACCCACGTTGCCGCCGAAGAAGCGGTTCTGCACGGCCAGCACCTCCACATCGTCGCTCCCCAACATCGCCACCAGAGGAGCCATGACCTTCGCACCCAACTCGCCAGTCAACACCGTTACCGGGGCGTCGGGCCGCGGCCCAAGGCGAACAGGCGTGGCACCATCGGCCGTTCGGGGCGCCCGGTAGCCGTCGGCTGGGGCGCCGTCCAGCGAGGCAAAGAACCCAGATGGCGCCTCACGGCCAACATCGACGCCTGAGAACTCCATTTCAAAGGCCCGGGCCATGCCGATGCCGTCCTCGTACATGTCAAAGTCGCCATAGGTGTCAGCACTCGGAAACGGCCATCCCGCCAGCAGGTAGTACTCGTCGGCGGCAAAGACCATGCGGCGACCCAGTGCCTCAAGGAACCGCTCCTGCCACTCGGCGACCGTGTCAACGACGGCAACTGCCTCGGTCACGGTGTGGGCACGCATGCGGGCCTCGGTGGTGTGGTCGCTCACGCCAAGTGGCACAACAGCCAACGACGCCAACTCCGGGAAGCGGTCGGCCACGCCAGCCAGGGTGTCCTCGAGCCAGAGCCCGTCGTTCACACCCGGACACACGACCACCTGGCCGTGAACCTCGATGCCCTCGTCCAACAGCGCCCTCAGCCAACGCAGGCTGGTGGCACCCCGACGGTTGCGCAGCATCTCGGTGCGCTTGCCCGGATCGGTGGCGTGGATGCTCACGTACAACGGGCTGAGCCGCTCGGTCACCACCCGCTCCAGGTCGGCCTCGGTGAAACGGGTCAACGTCGTGAAGTTGCCGTACAGGAACGACAGGCGATAGTCGTCGTCCTTCACGTACAGGCTGGGCCGCAACCCCTTTGGCAGCTGGTAGATGAAGCAGAACTCACAGTGGTTGTCACAGGTACGCACACGGTCAAAGAGCGCCGAGTCCACCTCGATGCCCAGCGGCTCACCGGCGGCCTTTTCGACCGACAACTCCCGCGAAAGGCCACCCGAGTCCACGCCCAGGCACACAGAGGGCTCGTCGACGAGCATCTGGTACTCGATGACGTCACGCGGCACGGCACCGTTGATTGAGAGGATCAGGTCGCCGCTGACAACCCCGACCCGGTCTGCGGGCGAGTCGGGGGCAACGGCAACGACCACGGGGGTCGACATGCCTTCAGGCTACCGACGCGCCGTCAGGGCCCGGTCCCAAGGGGGCGGTAGGGTCCCGTGCGTGGACATCGACAGGGTGCTGCTGGCTGAGCCGCGCGGCTTCTGCGCAGGCGTCGAGATGGCCATCAAGGCACTGGCCTGGATGGTGCGGGCCTTTGACGAACGCGTCTACTGCTACCACGAGATCGTCCACAACAAACTCGTCGTCGAGCGCTTCGCGGCCATGGGCGTCGTCTTCGTGGACGACATCTCCCAGGTGCCCCTGGGCGCCCCGCTGATGCTCTCGGCCCACGGCTCAGCCCCCGAGGTGGTCAAGGCCGCCCACGAGGTCGGCGGCTACACCATCGACGCCGTCTGCCCGCTCGTCACCAAGGTCCACCACGAGGTCCGAACCCGGGCCGCCAAGGGATACCAGATCGTCTACGTGGGCCATGCCGGCCACGAGGAGGCCGAGGGAACCATCGCCGTGGCCCCCGACTCCGTGCACCGCGTCGAACACCCCGACGACGTCGACGGCCTCGGCGACCTGGGCGACGACGTGGCCATCCTGGCCCAGACCACCCTCGGCCACCACGACTGGGAAGGAGTGGTCGACGCCGCCACCGAACGCTGGCCCGACCTGTGGTCACCGGGGCGAAGCGACCTCTGCTTTGCCACCACCAACCGTCAGGGGGCGCTCCTTGACATGGTCGACGACTGCGATGCCGTGGTCGTCATCGGCTCCACCAACAGCTCCAACACCCGGGCACTCGTCAAGCTGGCCGAGGAGGCAGGCTGCGAGCGGGTCGTGTGGATCAACAGGGTGGACGACCTGCCCGACGACCTGACGGGAACCGTCGGGGTGACAGCCGGAGCTTCGGCCCCCGAAGAGGTCGTGGAGGCCGTGGTTTCAGCCCTCTCCCCCACCAACGGCGTAACGGTCGTGCGCCACACCGACGAGGACGAGTACTTCCCACCTCCACGCAACCTGCGCGACCTGCTCTCAGCCGTGAGGGGCTTTGCCGGCCTGGGCTACGGGGCACCACCACCGACAAGCCACCTTGACGACCGCTCGATCGACGCCTCGGCCGCCCTCGAGGCCCTGACCCTGCGGGGCAGCACCAACTAGCCCGGATACTCCAGGGGCGGTTGGCCCTTGATGCGCAGCGCCTCGTCGTAGGCCGCCTGGATTCCCTGCCTGACCTGCTCGGTCAGGTCGGTGATCACCCGTCGTGGCACCCGCCCCTCAACCACAGGCGCAGGAATCGGTTCACCCACCACCATCACGGCCATGACGGGCTTGATCCACTTCGCACCGGGCGGCATGGCGTGGTCGGTTCCGGCAATGCCCATCGGCACGATCGGCACGCCGGCACGGGTAGCCACAAAGGCCGGCCCATCGTGCATCTTGTCAGCTTCCACAACCGCCCCCCACTGACGCGTCCCCTCGGGAAACATCACCAACGGCTCACCGCGCTCCAACACGTCCTGGCAGGCACGCAGCGCCGCCCGGTCGGCAGTACCACGCTCCACTGGGAACCCGCCCACGATCGTGAGGAATCCACCGAGGAACCAGTTGCGCCACAGCGACTCCTTGCCGAGGAAACGCTGACGCCTCGCCGTCACCATGCCCCCCACCGGCGTGTCCAGGTACGAGCGGTGCACCGGAGCCAGGATGTAGGCCCCTTTGGCGGGAAGGTTCTCCCTGCCGACGATTGTGAACCTGAACCAGACCTTGGTGATGATCCACAGCAGCGACCAGAAGAAGCGGTAGTTGAACCTGCCCCACAGGCTCAGGTCGTGGCCCAGGTTGGTACTCACGGGAGCATCCCCACGACAAGGTCGACAACCTCATTGATTTCGAGATCCGAGGTATCCACGACGACCGCTCCCGGCGCCTCCACCAGCGGGCTCATCTCACGCCCGGAGTCGGCCGCATCGCGACGCTCGATGTCGGAGCCAACCGCAGCCACATCCTGGCCGCCCGCCTCGCCGGCACGCCGCTTGGCCCTCACCGCTGCCGAGGCGGTCAGGTAGACCTTGAGGGTGGCGTCGGGAAACACCACCGAACCGATGTCGCGGCCCTCCATCACCCCGCCACCACGCTCTGTCGCCCAGGCCCGCTGACGAGCCACCATCTCTGTGCGTACACCCGGGTTGGCAGCCACCACGCTGACGGCACCGGTCACCTCGGGGCCCCTGATCTCGGCCGTGGCATCCACGCCGTCTACGAAACACGTGTCACGTGTCAGTTCCAGGTCGATGGTTCGGGCCACCTCCACAACGGCCCCGGCGTCGGCCGGGTCGACGCCCCGCCTCAGCGCCGCACACGCAACCGCCCTGTACATGGCCCCGGTGTCCAGGTAGGAGAGTTCGAGGCGGTCGGCCACGCCGCGTGCCACCGTCGACTTGCCCGAACCGGCGGGTCCGTCAATGGCGATGACCCTCAGGTCGCTCATGCCCGCAGGCCCTCAAGGTCATGCCCGAAGACGGGGTAGCTGGTGTCCACTGCCTCCCAGCCTGACACGACCGTTGGCCCGTCGGCCACGAGCGCCGCCACCGCACACGCCATGGCGATCCGGTGGTCGCCGTGGCTCTCCACCTCGGCACCGTGGAATGGACCGCCCACAACGACCAGGTCGTCGCCCTCGACACGCACCCGGGCGCCCATGGCTCCCAACTCGGAGCTGGTTGTCGCCAGGCGGTCGGTCTCCTTAACCCTCAGCTCCCCCACACCGCAAAAGCGGGTCTCACCATCGGCACAGGCGGCCGCCACGGCCAACACCGGCACCTCGTCGACGAGACCGGGAACCTCGGCTGCCTCGACCACGGTGCCCGTCAGACTCGACGCCCGAACCGTCAGGTCACCCGTGTCGGCATCGTGTTCGATGTCAGCACCCATGCGGGCCAGCACGTCCACGAACCCGGTGCGAACCGGGCCCGAGTACACGTTCTCCACCACTACTTCAGAGCCGGCAACGACCGCAGCGGCCACCGCCCAATAGGCAGCCTGCGAGGGGTCGCCGGCCACCCGGTGGCTGAACGGCACGGGCCGGCCAGGCTGCACGGTCACACCACCCTGGCCGGCCTTCACGTCGATGCCGAAGGCGGCCATCAGTTCCTCGGTGTGGGCACGCGTCGGCTGAGACTCGACAACCGTCGTGGGCCCATCGGCTGACAGGCCCGCAAACAGCACGCAGCCCTTCACCTGGGCGCTGGCCATGGGCGACACGTACTCAGTGCCGTGCAGCCCGCCGCCGTCAATCGTGAGGGGCGCCAGCGTTGAACCGTCGACACCGGAGATGTCGGCCCCCATGGCTCGCAACGGGTCGACAACCCTGTCCATCGGGCGGCGCCTGATCGATTCGTCACCGTCCAGCACGGATGTGAACGAAAGGCCGGCCAGCATTCCCGCCAACAGGCGGATGCCCGTGCCCGAGTTGCCGACGTACAGAGGCCCGTCGACGGCCCCCAGGCTGCCTCCGGTGATGCTCACCAACCCGTCACGCAACTCCACCCCGGCACCCAGGGCCTCCACGATCGAGAGCGTGTGGGCCACGTCATCGCCGTCGCTGAGACCCGTGACCTCAGATGTGCCGTCGGCCAGGGCGGCCAGCATCAACACCCGGTGCGAGATGGACTTGTCACCGGGCACCGAGAGGCGGCCTGTAAGCGGCCCGCCGGGTGCGACGGCGAAGGCAGTCACGTCAACGGGCCCGATGTGGGCCTGTAGCCCTTGGCCATGAGGCCACCCTTGAGGCGCTCAACGAGGCCGGTCTCGACGATGAGCAGCACCACACCCCGGTCACCCTCGGCCGAGTGGGCGATCTCAAGGTCGTAGATATTCACGTCCAGCTCGGTGGCGAGCGTGGCGATGGCTGCGATCTCACCGTGGCGGTCGGGAATGGGCACCCGCACCTCAGCCAACTCCGAAGGCCGCGGCGCTCCGGTCGGCAGGCTGACCCTGGCGGCCCTGGCTGTCTCAAGGCGTGCCAGCAGGCCCTCACGGTCCGAGTCGGCCACCTCACTACGGACGACACCCAGCGCTGCGATCAGGTCATCGAGCACCTCGGCAATGGCATGGCTGTTCTCAGCACAGATGTCGGGCCAGATACCCGGATGCCCCGCAGCCACCCGCGTCATGTCACGGAACCCCCCGGCAGCAAGACGCAGCACGGCGTAGTGTTCCTCGGAGCGGGCAGCCGCCAGGCCCATGAGGGTGGCAGCCGTCAGGTGCGGCACGTGCGAAACCAGCGCAACGAGGGCGTCGTGACGGTCAGGTGACAGGGTCACCACCTCGGCACCCAGGGACGCGACCGCCGTACGCACCCGGGCGAAGGCGGCATCGTCTGTGCCGTCACCGGGGGTGAGCACCCAGTTGGTGTCGACAAACATTGAGGCATCGGCACCCTCCAGGCCGTCCTGTTCAGAACCCGCCATGGGGTGGCCGCCCACGAACCGCTTGTCATCGACAGCCGACACCACGGGAACCTTCACGCTTCCAACATCCGTGACAAGCCCGGCAGGCGAGGCATCAAGCGCCTTGCACACAGCATCGGCGATGTGTGCCACTGGCGTTGCCACAAACGTGACCTCGGCCGCCGGATCCCACCCGGCAGAATCGATGGCGCCCATTTCAAGGGCCATCGCCAGACGTGCCTCGTCGCTGTCGACACCGCTCACATGCCAGCCACGCTCACGCAGGGCCAGACCGATAGAGCCCCCGATGAGGCCCACGCCCACAACGGTCGCACGCCCGCTCATGGCCGTACTCGCAACAAGTCGGGCCGCGCCGGAGCTTGGGACAGATGGGTTGCCATAGCCGTCGATGCTACCGGTCGCCCCATCCGCTATCGGCCCGGTTTATCGGCCACCGCCTGTTCCAGGGAGCGCAACTCGTCGATGCTCAACTCACGCCACTCCCCGGGACCCAGCGACCTGTCGGCGATGAGCCCCACACGGGTACGAACCAGGCGCACCACCGGATGGCCCACGGCCTCACACATGCGGCGCACCTGACGATTTCGCCCCTCGTGGATGGTCAACTTCACGACCGACGCGTCCATCAGCGAAGCCCTGGCCTCGGCCGTCAGTCCATCTTCCAACTCCACGCCCTCCCGCAGCGAGCGCAGCGCCGCCCGGCTGGGCTCGCCCTCCACCTCGGCCACGTACTCCTTTTCGACCCCATAGGACGGATGGGTCAGGCGATGCGCCAACTCCCCGTCGTTGGTGAGGAGCAACAGTCCCTCGGTGTCGGCATCGAGGCGCCCCACCGGAAACACCCTTGGCTCGTCGGGAACCAGGTCGACAACGATGGGGCGGCCCTGCGGATCATCAGCGGTCGTCACCACCCCCGTCGGCTTGTTGAGCAGGTAGTAGACGAGGCCCGGGCGCACACCTATCGGTGCACCATCCACCGCCACCACCGCCGACTCGGGATCGACCCGTCGACCCAGCACTGCCACCTCGCCGTTCACGGTCACCCGCCCCGCGGCGATCAGGTCATCGCACTTTCGACGACTGCCAAAGCCCACACGGGCCAGCACCTTCTGGAGGCGTACCTCCTCGACCGGCTCCTGCTCGACGGACCCGTCGTCTTCGGCCACGACTAGGAACGGTCGTCGACCGGAACCTCGGCCTCGGAACCACCGTCAGCCTCACCACCGGCCTCGGCCTCCAGATCGACCACGTCAGGGTCGGCCAGCAGACCCCGCTCGAGGGCCTCGACGATCTCGGGGCCGGGCACGAAGTCACCCAGCGACGGCAGATCGGACACCTTGTCGATGCCCATGCTCTCAAGGAACTCCTGAGACGTGCCGAACATGAGGGCGTTACCGGGACCCGGATCTGTTGCGACCACCTCTATGTAGCCACGCTGCTGCAGCGTGCGTATCACCGTGTCAACGTCGACTCCCCGAATGGCCGACACCTGGTTGCGCGAGATGGGCTGCTTGTAGGCCACGATCGCAAGAGTCTCCAGCGCCGCCGAGGTGAGGCGGCTGTGCTGGCCCTCCAGCACGAAGCGCTCCACCCATGCCGCCTGGGCGGGATGGCTCTGGAAGCGATAGCCGCCACCAACCCTGAGCAGCACGAAACCCCGACCCTCGGCCTCGTACTCATCGGCCAGGGACGCACAGATGGCCTCCACCTTCTTGGTGGGCATCTCCATCAGCTGCGCCAACAGGTTCGGTGCTACCGGGTCGATCGACACCATCAGGATGGCCTCGATGGCCCGCCTGATGTCGTCGCCTTCGCCGTTCATCGCCTCGTCACCCACCGGGTCAGCCTTCGTACACGTCGATTAGGTCGATCTCGGCCCGGTCGGCACCGGGCAGCCAACTCACATGGATGTCACCGAACAAATCCACCTGGTCGATCTCGACAAGGCCCTGCTTGAACAACTCCAGCACTGCCAGGAACCGCACCACGATGGCGATGCGGTCAACCATTCCCTCGGTCAGGCTCCTGAACGTGACCGTGCCCTCGTGGGGAATCTCGTCGACCATTTCGCGAACCACATCGGCCACGCTCACCCTGATGGGGGCAATGTGTTCCGTGTCGATGTGGAACACCGGCTTGGGGGCCAACGCCCACCGGCCAGCGTCGCGCAGGTCAACCGGAGACACCCCCACCAGAAGATCTGGCGCAAGGTGCAGGAAGGCGTCCTCCAGACCAGTCCGCCTCGGCCACGACAGCGACGCATCGGCAGCCAGGCGACGCAACTGGATGGCTGCATCCCTGAAGGTCTTGCACTCCAGCAACCGTGCCAGCAGCAGGTCGCGCTCCTCCCACAGGCCGAACTCGTCGTCAATGTCGAACCGGTCGTCGGTCGGCAACAGCCGCCGGGTCTTGAGCTCCAGAAGGATCGCAGCAATGAGCAGGAACTCGGTGGTGACCTCGAGATCACAGGCACCCAGGTTCTCCAACTCGGCCAGATAGGCATCGACAATCGACGACAACGAGACCTCGTAGAGCTCAATCTCTTCACGCAAGATGAGGTTCAACAGCAGGTCAAAGGGGCCCTCGTATACCGGGGTCGAAACCGTGACGCTCACAGGCCAGACCCTACGCCGTGGCCCCCACCACAGGACGGACATCAGCACCGGATTTCGGTGATCTGGTGGCACCTGTAGCCTCGCCTGGTGGCCATTCCCAGCAGCGGCAGCATCCCCCGGCCCGTCATCCAGTTCCTGGCCTTCGCATTCGCCGCGCTCATCGCCATAGCCATCGGCAGCCAGTTCCTCTGGAGCAGCGAATCAGAGGCACCCCCCACGACCCGTGCACCTGCACCGGTGACCACCACCACCCGGTCGCCCTACTGGATGAACAAGTACGGCTGGGACTACAAGGCCTTCCTCGACAACATGGCCTCCATCCCCGACTGCAGCGGCCTCCACAGCGAGTACATCCGTGCCCTGCAGGCCAACGCCGAGATCAACGCCCAGTTCGGCACCGGCACAGCCGACCTCATGGAGTACATCTTCAACAACCAGGACGCCGCCGGCTGCTTCGGCTGAGCGGTCCCAACCACCCCCGCCCCACACCGGTACCCTGACCGGCCATGGCAAGGGTCTTCTCGGGCATCAAGCCCACCGGCGACGTACACCTCGGAAATCTGCTGGGGGCACTCAACAACTGGGTCGCCCTCCAGGACCAGACCGACTCCGTCTACTGCGTAGTCGACCTGCACGCCCTCACGGTCCCCCACGACCCCGAGGCACTGCGTGCCGACACCCTCTCGCTTGCCCAGGTGCTCTTCGCCGTGGGCCTCGACTCCGACCGCAGCACCGTGTTCGTCCAGAGCCACGTGCACGAGCACACCGAATGTGCTTGGATCATGGAATGCACGGCAGCCTTCGGCGAACTCCGGCGCATGACCCAGTTCAAGGATAAATCCGGAAGCGCCTCGTTCGTATCCGGCGGCCTGTTCACCTACCCGGCCCTGCAGTCCTCCGACATCCTGCTCTACGACACCGACCAGGTGCCCGTGGGCGAAGACCAGCGCCAGCACATCGAGCTCACCCGCGACATCGCCATCCGGTTCAACCACCGCTTCGGCGAGACCTTCGTCGTGCCCGAGGCGGTCATCCCCCCCACCGGTGCCAAGGTCATGGACCTCCAGAACCCCACCTCCAAGATGTCCAAGTCAGATGAGAGCCCCCAGGGCACCATCCGTGTTCTCGACGACCCCGCCGTCATCGAAAAGAAGGTCAAGCGCTCGGTGACCGACAGCGATAGCGAGGTCCGCTTCGACCCTGCTGAGAAGCCCGGAGTCTCGAACCTGCTCTCCATCCTTGGTGCGGCCACGGGCCAGACCCCCCAGTCGGCGGCAGAGGGCATCGAACGCTACGGAGACCTCAAGGCCGCAACCGCCGAAGCCCTCATCGAGATGCTCCGCCCCATCCAGGGGCGCTACAGCGAGCTCGCAGCCGACCCCGCCGAAACCAGCCGGCTCCTGGCAGTCGGTGCCGACAAGGCCCGTCAGGTGGCATCAGCAACGGTGGGACGTGCAAAGGCCAACCTGGGGCTGCTTTCCGCCTGACTACCTGTCGGCGTCGGCCAGCACCTCGGCCAGCCTCGAATCGACGCTCCAGGAACCTGACGGGTTCTGGTGCTCCCGGGCCCACGTGACCGTGAAGGCGTCGCTGCCAGCCGCCTCAAGCAGCACCGCACCCGACTCGGGGTGACAGAAGTAGCGGCCGACTCGACCCGTGAAACCCCCACCCCCGGCCCATGCCACAAGCCTCGAACTCGAGGTGGCGGCAATGAGAAGCGTCGCCACGACCCGACCCATGGTGCCCAGCCCGCAGCCCAACTTACCCACGTCGTGCAGCAGCGCCGCAGCAACCACAGGTCGCTCATCGTCGCCCAGCACACCGACCACGTCGCGCGCCACCTTCACGAGGTGTCGCCGGTCGGAGTCAGACAGACGCCGCCACAGATCAACCTCGCCGGGCACCAGAAACGACTCGGCCCAGGCCTCGTCAACCGCAGACGGCCCACCGGGCCTGAGAGAGTCGAAATAGCGCAGAGCCAGGTGCGGGAGCCGACCCAGGAGGCCCCAGAGGCCCACGGTCAGCCAGCTGCTCCGACGTCGACCTCGTCGAACTGCAGGAGTTGCGGGTTGCGACCCTCGGTCCGGCGCATAGCCGCCTCGACAAACGCCTTGAACAGCGGGGCAGGACGATCGGGACGGCTCTTGAACTCGGGGTGGGCCTGCGTGCCGATCCAGAAAGGGTGGTCGTTGAGTTCGACGAACTCGACCAGGCGTCCATCGGGAGACTCACCTGAACACACAAAGCCGGTGCCATCGAAGCGCTCGCGGTAACGGGGGTTGAACTCGTAGCGGTGGCGGTGCCTCTCGGACACGACCTCTTCGCCGTATATCTCAGCCACCCTGGAACCGGGTCTCAACTGCGCCACATAGGCACCCAGGCGCATGGTGCCACCCAGGTCGGTCACGTCACGCTGCGACTCCATGAGGTCGATCACGGGGTGCGGCGTAGCCGGGTTGAACTCGCTGGAGTGCGCCCCCTCAAGGCCCAGGGCGTTGCGGGCGAACTCCACAGCCATGCACTGAAGGCCCAGGCACAGGCCCAGGCAGGGAATGTCGTTCTCGCGTGCGTAGCCGGCAGCGGCGATCTTGCCCTCGATACCACGCTCACCAAACCCACCGGGAATCACCAGGCCGTCAAGGTCCCGCAGACGATTCTCGGCCAGCAGGCCCTCGACGTCCTCAGCCTGGATCCAGTCGATGTCGATATCGGCACCGTGGTGGATACCCGCATGGTTGAGCGACTCGACCACCGACAGGTAGGCGTCGACAAGGCTCACGTACTTACCGATGAGGCCGATGCGCACCGGCGTGGTGGCATCGGCCACCCGCTGGTTCAGCGCCTTCCAGTCAGTCAGGTCGGGAGGACAAGTGTCGATTCCGAGAACACCGCAGAGGTAGTCGTCGAGGCCCTCGTCGTGGAGCATCAGGGGGATCTCGTAGAGGCTGTCGGCATCGGGGGCGTTCACCACACCCTCGAACGGCACGTTGGAGAGGCGGGAGATCTTCCGCTCCAACTCGTCGCTGATGGGCTCGTCGCTACGACACACAATGGCGTGCGGCTGGATACCGGCGCTACGCAACTCCGAGACGGAGTGCTGGGTTGGCTTGGTCTTGTGCTCGCCCGAGGGTGCGATGTAGGGAACGAGCGTCACGTGCACGTAGCAGACGTTTCTCTCACCGGCGTCCAGGCGGAACTGCCTGATGGCCTCTAGGAACGGCAGGATCTCGATGTCACCGACCGTGCCACCGACCTCGGTGATGACCACGTCGACCGCTTCGCCGGTGAGCATCCGGATGCGACGCTGGATCTCGTCGGTGATGTGGGGGATCACCTGAACGGTGCGCCCCAGGTACTCGCCCCTTCGCTCGGCTGCGATGACCGCCGAGTAGATGGACCCGGAAGTGGCGTTGGAGTCACGGGTGAGGTTCTCGTCGATGAAGCGCTCGTAGTGGCCGAGGTCCAGATCGGTCTCGCCACCGTCGTCGGTCACGAACACCTCGCCGTGCTCGAACGGGTTCAGCGTGCCCGGATCAACGTTGATGTACGGATCCAGCTTCTGGATGACGACGCGGAGGCCACGCTGTTTGAGGAGGCGACCGAGGGATGCGGCAGTAAGGCCCTTGCCGAGCGAACTTGCGACGCCGCCCGTCACGAAGATGTGTTTCGTCACGGGGACCCAATCTATCCGCGGGGCAACTGGTACGCGTGGCAGGTCCGAAGAAAGCCGCGGTCATGGGTCACGCGTCGCGTGAAGCCGAGGCCGCTGCCAACAACTCGACGGCGTGATCCTGGGCGGTTCCGCTCTCGGGAGAACCCGAGAGCATCCGTGACAGTTCGACGACGCGATCGTCGCCTCCCAGCACAGTGGCTGTGGCAACGGTCATCTCCCCGTCGTCGTGCTTTGTAACCGTGACCTGGCTGTGGGCGTAGGCAGCCACCTGTGCAAGATGGGTCACCACCAGGACCTGGCTGTGGGTGGCCAACTCGGCCAAGGAGGCACCCACGGCGTGGGCCACCTCACCGCCGATTCCCGCATCTACCTCGTCGAACACCTGGGTGGGGGGCGAGGCGGTGAGCACCCTGCGAACTGCCAGCATCGTCCTGGCCAGCTCACCACCCGATGCCACCTTTGATAGCGGCAACAGCACCGCGCCCGAGTTGGCGGCCAGGAGGATCACCACGTCGTCGCCGGCCTCGCCGTCGACGGAGACGCCAATGGATGCAGTCGGCATGGCCAGTTCACGAAGGTGGGACTCGATGCGTACCGCAAGGTCGGGTACGGCGCGGCGCCTGGCATCGCGTACCACTCCGGCAGCCTCCACACGGGCAGCCTCGGCGGCGACCCGCTCGGCATCGAGCACCGCCGCTCTGGCATCATGGTCCAACAGACCGGCCAGGCGTTCGGCTACTTCACGGTGGTAGCCCATGACCTCGACCAGGCTGTTGCCGTACTTGCGGCGCAACTCGGCCAGCAGCCGTCGACGCTCCCCCACCTCGTCGAGGCGGGCAGGGTCCTCCTCGACGGTTTCGGCCAGGACACGCAGCGACCCCGACAAGTCGGTCAGGTCGGCCCCCATGCCTACCAACCGGTCGGCCAGATCGGAAAACGGTGAACGCTCGGCCAGGTGACCGAGCGAGGTGGCAAGAGCCTCAGAGACCGGTCCATCACCGTCGAGGAGAGCCAGTGCAGCCCCGGCGGCCTCACGGTGGGCACCGGCATCGGCCAGAATCGCCGCCTCGTCTGCGAGGCGGTCGTCTTCGGCTGGGTCCTCGATTGCCGCATCATCGAGTTCGGCCACTTGGTAACGCAGGAGGTCGATCTCTCTCGCCCTTGCCCGTTCGTCGCCACCCACGACCTCCAGCTCGGCGTCGATGGCGGCAAGGGCATCGACGGCATCGTGCAGAGGTGCCAGGTCGACACCACCGAAGCGATCCAGTGCAGCCCGCTGAGCCGGCCCGGCCAACAGGTTCTGATGGGTGTGCTGCCCATGGAGGTCGACGAGGCGGGACCCCAGATCGGCCAGAGCCGTGGCCGTGGCCAACTGGCCGTCGAGGTAGGCGCGGCTGCGGCCATCGCGTGGCACAACCCGCCGCACGAGCACCTCATCATCGCCGGCCAGGAAGCGCCCCTCAACCACGGCCTCGTCGGCACCGGGCCGCACGATCGAAGGATCGGCACGCCCGCCCAACAGCAACTCGATGGCACCCACGATGAGTGTCTTGCCGGCACCGGTCTCGCCGGTGACGGCGGTCAGCCCGGGGCCGAGCAGGATGGAGACCTCCTCAATCACCCCCAGGTCGGCAACGCGCATCTCAAGCAACATGGAGGCATCCTCCCACGCACCTGCGACAGGTTTGGGTGACCACCCGGGGCAGGCAGGTACACCCGGAGCGTCTGGCCCTAGCGGTCCTCGAGGCCGAACTTGGTCTTGAGCAACTGCTCGAAGTCGCGCTTGCCGAACGTGACAAGGTACGCCACACGATCGGCAACCGTGCACACCACCCGGTCGCCCGGTTCAAGGTCGCCGAGCACCCGACCGTCGACGGTCCCGGTGGCCGAACGGTCACCCAGCACCTCGAGGCAGACCTCGCTCGTGGGTTTCAACACGAGGGTTCGGTCAAAGAGCATGTGCGGCGACACCGGCGTCACCTGGATGGAGCGGTGGAGGGCGTCGACGATCGGCCCACGGGCGGAGAAGGCGTACGCGGTCGACCCCGTGGGTGTGGCAATGACCATTCCATCAACCGCATACGAGGTGAAGAAGTCGCCGTCCAGCCACACACCCAGCCGCACGGTCTGGCTGGCAGCGGTGCGCTCCACCACGACCTCGTTGAGGGCATGGTCGACCGCGACGCTTGAGCCGTCGGCCCTCTGCAACTCAACGCGCAGCATCATGCGTTCCTCGATGCCGTGGTCGCCGACCAGGGTCCTTGCCACGGCATCGACGGCATCCTCGGGCTCAACGGCGGTCAGGTAGCCGAGGTGGCCGAAGTTGACGCCCAGCACGGGCACAGCACCACCGTCGAGCAGGCTCACCGCCCGCAGGATGGAACCGTCTCCGCCGAGGCTCACCACCAGGTCCAGGTCACCCGCTCCACCGGCACCGAAGCCGTCGTCACCTGAGCGGCGGATCTCGTGGCCCTCATCTCCCAGGCGATCAGCCAACACATCGGCCTGTTCGACTGCGGCCGCACGGTCCTCGTGCACAACCAGGCCAACGACCGCCATCAGGAGCCTCCCCCACCCGTCAGGCCGGTTGCCTCGGCAACCAGTAGTGCCGGCTCAAACACGGGTGCCTCTCCGCGCACCACGTGCACGAGGAACTCGACGTTGCCGTAGGCGCCGGTGATCGGAGAGACCATGCCCTCCATGATGGCGGCTCCGTGGCCGCGAATCGACCGTTCGACCTCGACGAGCACCCTCTCCCAAACCTCAGGGTCCCGGATGACGCCACTGCCACGGTCCACCTCGGGCTTTCCGGCCTCGAACTGGGGCTTCACGAGGAGCACCATGGCGGCCCCATCGGCCACCAGGGTGAACAGGTCGCCCATGACCGTCCGCAGGGAGATGAACGAAAGGTCGGCCACAAGCAGGTCAAAGGGTGCCCCGACGACTTCAGGTGCAACCGAGCGCACGTTGGTGCGCTCGTGCACCTCAACGCGCGGATCGGCACGGAGGCTCTCGTGCAACTGGCCCCTGCCAACGTCGAGGGCCGCCACCGACTCGGCACCGCTGGTGAGCAGGCAGTCGGTGAACCCGCCGGTGCTCGAGCCCACGTCGATCACCCGCAGACCCTCAACGGACAGGCCGAACCGCTCGAGAGCGGCCTCCAACTTCAGGCCACCACGGCTCACGAACCTTGCAGACGGCCCGGCCACCACCACGGCCTGCGCCGGATCCACCAGACGGGCCGCCTTTGATGCCGGCGCGCCATCGACAGTGACGCGGCCATCGGCGATAACGGCCTGGGCCACCGAACGGCTCTCGACGAGGCCCAGCCGCACCATCTCCTGGTCGAGGCGCCGCCGCTGGCTCACGCCAGTGCCTCGTCCACAACCGATGCCAGGTCGGCGTGTACCGAATCGGGAGCAGGGTCGAACGGCATGTCATCGTCGCCGATGACCCCCGACAGCACCAACGCAAAGTTCCATCCAAGGGCTCTGGCAAGGAGACCGTCAGTGTCGGGGCGGTCTCCCACAACCGTGCCCGTCGGACCGGCAGCGTCGAGCACCAGGTCACAGATGGGCTGATGGGGCTTGCCCGCAAACTGAGGCGTGGCACCCGTAGCCGTGGCCACAGCGGCCACCAGGGCACCGGCACCCGGGCGGATACCGTCCTCGGCTGGCCACGCCGCATCCTCGTTGGTTGCCAACAGGCGGGCCCCACCCAACACCGCCTGGACTCCAGCGGTCAGGCGCCAGTAGTCGAAGTCCTCGTGGAAGCCCACCACAACCGTGTCAGCCGGCCCCTCGCTGGCGACCGTTGCGCCGCGGGCCTCCAGCTCCTCGCGCGCTCCCGGTCCACACAGGCCCACCACGGTCTCGCCCGGTTCGACCATCTGTGCAACAGCCATGCCCGAGGTGATGACCCCGCCCATGGCATCGATTCCGTGAGAGGCCAGCTTGGCCTCGACATCAACCACCCGACGGCCCGAGTTGTTGGTAACGAACAGCACCTTCTCTCCCGCGGCCTGCAGACGCGCCACGGCATCGGCCGCACCAGGGATGTCGTCTGTTCCAAGCCAGACGACCCCGTCCAGGTCCAGTGCCCAACTCATGGCGGAGGCATCGGACTCGAGCCCGTTGCGCTCAGACCTCCCAGGTGGGCTGGGAACGAAGCAGAGACGACAGATCGCCCTTGCCGCGGCTTGCAGTCACCTCGGCAATCTGGTCGGCAACGGCCCTGCCGTATTCGTCGCGCTGACAGGCACGGAACACACCGATGGGGGTGGGTGTGTGCGGTCCCTCAGCCAGGCGTGAAAGGGAGAATGCAGTGGATGGATCGGGCCGTGACTCGTCGTGCACGAGGATGGAGTCCTCGCCGACATCGGCCACGTCGACGATCTCGACACCGCCATCGCGTCTGGCAACACCCTTTTCGCGTTCGCTGCCGAAACGTATCTGCTCACCGTGGTTGAGGTCGATGAGCATGTCGTCGCGGGCGGCCTTCTTGGTGATCGCACCGAACGCCCCATCGTTGAACACGTTGCAGTTCTGGTAGGCCTCGATGAATGCAGCACCATCGTGCAGGTAGGCCCGCCGGAAGACCTCCTGCATGTGCCTACGGTCCATGTCGTGCGTGCGTGCCACAAAGCTGGCCTCTGCACCCAGGGCCACACTGACCGGGTTGAACGGCCGCGGTGTCACACCCATCGGCGACGACTTCGTGACCTTGCCGGTCTCACTCGTTGGTGAGTACTGACCCTTGGTCAGGCCGTAGATCTGGTTGTTGATCAACAGGATGTTCAGGTTGATGTTGCGGCGCAGTGCGTGGATGAGGTGGTTGCCGCCGATCGAGAGCATGTCGCCATCACCACCGATCACCCAGATGTCCAGATCTGGACGGGCCATGGCAAGGCCCGTGGCAAACGCCGGAGAACGACCGTGGATGGTGTGCACCCCGTAGGTGTCCATGTAGTAGGGAAAGCGCGCCGCACAGCCGATCCCGGAGATGAACACCGTGTTCTCCCGACGCACACCCAACTCGGGCAGCAGCAACTGGATTGCGGTGAGCACCGAGTAGTCCCCACAGCCCGGACACCACCGGACCTCCTGGTTGCTCTGCCAGTCGGATCGGCTCGTCTCGGGAACCTCACCCACGTTGGTCGTGGCAACACTGAGAGCGTCAGTCATTGAGAACTCCAAGGGTGACCTGTTCGATCTCGCCGGCAGTGAACGGCTGACCCGTCACCTTGCCGATGGACTGGGCGTTGACGAGATACTCGGCCCGGATCATCTTTGCCAGATGACCCAGGTTCATCTCGGGAACCAGGACCTTGTCGTGCCGGGCCAGAACCTCACCCAGGTTCTTCGGAAAGGGGTTCAGGTGGGTCAGGTGCACCTGGGCGACCTTGTGGCCGGCGTTCACGAGACGCCGCACGCCTCCGGTGATGGCACCCCAGGTTGAACCCCAGCCCACGACCAGCACGTCGGCATCCGGGTGGCCGATGACCTCGACGTCCGGCACGTCGATGCGTGACATGCGCTCGGCCCTGACTGCGACCATGTGCCCGTGGTTCTGGGTGTCGTAGCTGACGTTTCCGGAACCGTCCTGCTTCTCGATGCCACCAATGCGGTGCATCAGGCCGGGTGTACCCGGAGGCGCCAGGGGGCGCACCAGGTTCTCATCGCGCAGGAAGGGCCAGTATTCGGGCTCGCCGTCGGGGCTGGTGTGGTTGAACTCGGTGGCGAACTCCACGGGAATCGTGGCCAGGGAGTCAACCTCGGGGAGGCGCCACGGCTCGGACCCGTTGGCCAGATAGCCGTCGGACAGGAGGATCACGGGGGTGTGGTAGGTCAGCGCAATGCGGGCCGCCTCGATGGCAACGTTGAAGCAGTCAGATGGCGTGCTTGCAGCCACGACCGGCAACGGTGCCTCACCGTGGCGGCCGTACATGGCCATGAGCAGGTCGGCGGCCTCGGTCTTGGTGGGCAGCCCCGTCGAAGGTCCGCCACGCTGGATGTCAACGATCACGAGCGGCAACTCAAGGCTGACCGCAAGGCTGATGGTCTCGGACTTGAGCGCCACACCGGGGCCGCTCGTTGTGGTGACCCCGAGATAGCCGCCGTAGGAAGCCCCCAGCGCTGAACCGACAGCGGCAATCTCGTCTTCAGCCTGGAACGCGATTACCCCGAACGACTTGTGCTTTGACAGTTCATGGAGGATGTCGGTGGCGGGCGTGATCGGGTACGAGCCGAGGAACACCGGCAGGCCCGACAACTCGCCGGCAGTCACCAGGCCCCATGCCAGTGCCGTGTTGCCGTTGATGTTCGTGTAGGTGCCGGACTCCTGGGGAGCGGCTGGTACGACCACCCTCTGGTAGCTCAACTCGGCGGTCTCACCAAATGCGTGGCCCGCCCCGTACGCCACCTTGTTGGCTGCAATGATCAGCTCACGACCGGCGAACTTGGCGTCGATCCACTCCATCGTGGGTTCGGTGGGTCGGCTGTACATCCACGACACTAGGCCCAGGGCGAAGAAGTTCTTGGAGCGCTCGGCATCGCGGGGCTTGACACCAAGGTCCTTGCAGGCCTCTTTGGTGAGGCTGGTCATGGGCGCCGTGACCAGCCGGTAGGCACCCAGGTCGGAACCGTCGAGCGGGTTGCTCTCGTAGCCGGCTTTGGCCAGGTTGCGCTCGTCGAATGCGTCGGCGTTGACGATCAGGGTTCCGCCCGGAACCAGCATGTGCAGGTCGGACCTGAGAGCGGCCGGGTTCATGGCCACCAGCACGTCGGGGGCATCACCGGGCGTCTGGATGTCGTGGTCCGAGATCTGAACCTGGAAGGCCGAGACGCCAGCGAGGCTTCCGGCTGGGGCACGGATCTCGGCCGGGTACTCGGGAAGGGTCGCCAGGTCGTTTCCGAACAGGGCACTGGCGCTCGTGAAGCGGTCGCCGGTGAGCTGCATTCCGTCGCCGGAGTCGCCGGCGAAACGGACGATGACCTTGTCTACCGGGGTTGCGTCCGGGGGTGCCGCTGTATCGGTCACGTCGCCACCTGCTGTCTCATGCCCATCAGCGTTCCGGCCTCATTGCCGGTCGTCCCCTGCACGCGCACAACCATAACCACGTCCGACCAAAAGGCTTGTGATCCGGGTCGGCAATTTCTGCGGTGTTCGCCACATTGCTGGATCCCTCGGGGATTGGCAGACAGGCGATCAGGCCAGGTTCACCGAGGCATCCAGGTAGACGTCCTGGATGGCGTTCAGGAGCTCGACGCCATCGGCAATAGGACGCTGGAAGGCCTTGCGGCCGCTGATGAGACCCATGCCTCCGGCGCGCTTGTTGACTACCGCTGTGCGTACCGCCTCACCCAGGTCGCCGGCGCCCGACGAGGCACCCCCACTGTTGATGAGGCCGATGCGTCCCATGTAGCAGTTGGCCACCTGCCACCGGCACAGGTCGATGGGATGGTCGCTGGTGAGCTCGTCGTAGACGAGCGGGTGGGTCTTCCCGAAGCCCGGTATTGCGTTGTAGCCACCGTTCACCTCTGGCAGCTTCTGCTTGATGATGTCGGCCTCGATGGTGACGCCGATGTGGTTGGCCTGGGCGGTCAGGTCGGCCGAGGCGTGGTGATCGACACCGTCGACCTTGAAGCCCGAGTTGCGCAGGTAGCACCAGAGCACGGTGAACATGCCCAGTTCATGGGCCCTTGCAAAGGCCTCTGAGACCTCGGCGATCTGGCGGGTGGACTCGTCGGACCCGAAGTAGATGGTGGCGCCGACACCTGCAGCACCAAGGTCGTTGGCCTGGTCGACGGAGCCGTACATGACCTGGTCGAAGCGGTTCGGCAGGGTCAGCAGTTCGTTGTGGTTCAGCTTGACGATGAAGGGAATCCTGTGGGCGAAGCGCCGCGAGACCGCCCCCAGCACGCCGAACGTGGACGCAACCGCGTTGCAGCCACCCTCGATGGCCAACTCCAAGATGTTGGCCGGATCGAAGTAGGCGGGGTTGGGTGCGAACGAGGCCGCTGCCGAGTGCTCGATGCCCTGGTCGACCGGCAGGATCGACACGTAGCCGGTTCCGCCGAGGCGGCCATGGTCAAAGAGCGACTGGATGCTTCGCAGCACCTGTGGGGGTCGGTCGGTCTGGGCCAGCACGTCGGAGACGTAGTTGGGGCCCGGGCCAGACAGCAGGCCTGCCGGGATTCCCCTTGCCTCGTGTTCCAACAGGTAGGCGGCATCGTCGCCCAACAGGTTCTCGAGTTCCACCTGACTTCTCCCGGATCATGGACTGGTCTGCTGCCTTGACGTGGCCGCCATGGCACCAGTTCACCATACGCCGACCACGGGCGTGCGCGGTCACACGTCTTGGCCACCTGTCAGGCTGCCACCACGTCGTCGGGAGCGACTGTGCTCAGGCGGGTTTGTAAAGACTCGACCAACCTCGACGCCCGCACGCCGTTGCGTACCAGAACCACACGGTCAGCCACCACCTCGGTACGGCTCACGGTGGTACCGCCGGCCCGAAAGAAGCGCCGATGCACCCTGCCGACCACGACCCCCCTCTCCCCCGCCGAGAGCGACCTCTCGCTGGCTATCGGGTCGAAACGGACAACCGGCACCGAGTCGGTAGCCCCCACCGGCGCGCACGGTGACCTCGCAACGCAGGAGCACGCTGCCGGACGCCAGCTCGAGGGGCCTGGGGTCACTGCTCAACTCACCCACCAGGACACACAGGTTGGTGTCGGACAGCCCGGACTCGGACGTGGAAACTTCCTTGGTAGCCATGGAGGCTCCCTTCGCTCGGATCCGGGCTCTGCGCCCGGGCCGCTGTTGGCGGGGAAGCCGACACATGAACCGTGGGCGGGGCCTGTGACACGAGGCCCACCGGTATTAGTTGAGCGACCTGAGCCTGTCGGAGACGTCGGCAAAGTCGGGACTGCGGCTGGCTATCCAGCGGAACAGCTCCCGGGCCCGGGGCGTGGCGCCCGACCGCTCGTAGAGGTCCGCCAGTGCATAGGCGCGCCGCAGGTGATGGTCACGCGCCCGCTTGGGAACAGACCAGCCACGCTCGAGCTCACGCACCGCATCGGCCATGCGACCCTGGTCTGCCAGGGCACCGGCAGCCACGAGGCGACCCTCGGTCACAAGTGCAGCACCCGGCGACGCGTCGCGCAGTTCGGTCCAGAGCACCTCGACATCGGCCCACCTGCCCTGGGCCCGGTAGCAGTCGGCCAGCACAGGGTGCTGCTCGGTGCCGCCGGTCAGGTTCCGGAAGACCTCGAGCCTCTTTGCGGCGGCCTTCCAGTTTCCGATCCGGTAGTGGGTGAGGCCAAGGAGCTCGACCACCTCGACCACCTCGGGAGCACGCTCGACCAGCGAGTTCAGGATGCGTCGGGCGTCGTTGAAGCGCTCGTCGTCGAAGGCCCGTGCCGCCTCCCTCAGCTTGGCCGACGCACGTGAACCGGCTCCATCGCCCAGCGCCCTGCGAAGGGCGACATCGGCATCAGGTAGGCGCCTCGGTGCATCCGGAAGCGGTTGCCTCTCGAGCGCCCTGTGGACTCGACCCGGGCGGGTCGGGCTTACGCCGCGGGCCACAGCGTCGGCAGCCTCGCGGCGCAGGCGGTCTGAGCGCTCAGGCGGTGTGCGATCGGGTCGGGTGGTCCGCTCGGCGGTCTGATCACGGCGCCAGTCTCGGTCCTCGGCCTCTTCGCGTTCGAGTCGCCCGGCCGCACGCCGGGCCACCCCGCCCCAGTTCTTCGGACCGGCATCGTCTGGTGGTCGGCGACGACGGTCGGGGTTCTGGCCGTCAGGGCGACCGCCCCGCTGGCGGCGTCCGTCACGGTTTCCGCCGGACCCCCGGTCGGGGCGTCGGTCGCCACCCCGGGAACCTCCACCCTGACGGGGTGACCGTCGATCCTGTGGTGGGGCCATGGGCGGTGAGGCTACCGGCGCCGCACCGGCCACGAGCCTCCCACGCACTGCAGGTAGCGTCCCCCTGCACACCCAGGAGACCCCATGACCCTCTCGATCGTCGCCCTCGACACTGACACCGGCCAGCTCGGCGCTGCCGTACACACAGGTTGGCTGGCTGTCGGCAACAAGGTCCCCTGGGTTGAGGCCGGCGTGGGCGCCGTCCTGACCCAGGCGGTCACCGAGGCCTCCTACGGGCCACGCTCCCTTGACCTGTTGCGCTCGGGCCACACACCCATTGAGGCCCTCACCGCCCTGCTCGCCGAGGATCCCCATGCCGAGTCCCGCCAGGTTGCGATCGTCGACGCCGCTGGCCGGGCCGCCGCCCACACGGGCAGCGCCTGCATCCCCAGTGCAGGCCACGCCGTGGGCAACGGCGTTGTGGCCGTGGCCAACATGGCCGGAGCAGACGGCGTCTGGGATGTGATGCTCGACACCTTCGACAGAACAGGGGACGACCCTGCCCGCAGGCTGTGGTCGGCTGTCGCCGCCGGCCACGAAGCCGGTGGCGACCTGCGGGGTTCAACGTCCGCTGCGCTGCTGGTCGCCACGGGTGACGCCGACGAACCGGGGTGGACCCGACATGTCGACCTGCGCGTCGATGACCACCCCCAACCCGTCACCGAGATGGCACGCCTGCTCGACCTGCACGAGATGTACGACCTGATGGGCACCGGAATCAATGCTGTTACCGTCGGCAGGACCGACGAGGCCATGACGGCACTTGAGGCCGCATTTGGCCATTCCCGCGGTAACGCCCAGACCGGCTTCTGGAGGGCCGCTGCACAACTCCTGGCCGGCGACAAGGAGGGAGCCGAAGCCACCCTCAGGGAGGCCACGGGCGACGACGCCGGTTGGCGTCTCCTCTGGGAACGCCACAGGTCAAGCGGCCACTTCACCCCTCCCCGCTGACCCACGGTCCTGGCCCGCCAGGTTGTCCCCCAAAACGCGCTCGAGCGGGGCCCTAGGGCCCCGCTCTCAGCGTGCGAAATCCGGCGGCGTCCTACTCTCCCAGGGCCTCTCGACCCAAGTACCATCGGCGCTGGCGGGCTTAACTTCCGTGTTCAGAATGGGAACGGGTGTGACCCCGCCGCCATAGCCACCGAAACCTTGTGTGCCCACCGATGCGGGATGGTGGGCACGAATTCAGTTGTCAAAGAGCGGTCCGAAGACCCCTCAAGCACTCCATAGCGAACACGAACATCGGAATCAACGGTCGATGTGATGTAACCAAGCCCTCGGCCGATTAGTACCGGTCGGCTGAACACGTTGCCGTGCTTACACCTCCGGCCTATCAACGTGGTGGTCTGCCACGGGCCTTACCCGGTTTCCCGGTGGGAGATCTCATCTTGAAACGGGCTTCCCACTTAGATGCTTTCAGCGGTTATCCCTTCCGTAGGTGGCCAACCAGCCATGCTCCTGGCGGAACAACTGGCACACTAGAGCTACGTCCGTCCCGGTCCTCTCGTACTAGGGACAGCCTTTCTCAAATCTCCTCCGGCTGCAGAGGATAGGGACCGAACTGTCTCACGACGTTCTAAACCCAGCTCGCGTACCGCTTTAATGGGCGAACAGCCCAACCCTTGGGACCTGCTTCAGCCCCAGGATGCGATGAGCCGACATCGAGGTGCCAAACCTTCCCGTCGATATGGACTCTTGGGGAAGATAAGCCTGTTATCCCCGGGGTACCTTTTATCCGTTGAGCGACGGCGCTTCCACACGCAACCGCCGGATCACTATGCCCTGCTTTCGCACCTGCTCGACTTGTAAGTCTCGCAGTCAAGCTCTCTTGTGCCATTGCACTCGACGTCTGATTGCCAACCAGACTGAGAGAACCTTTGGGCGCCTCCGTTACAATTTAGGAGGCGACCGCCCCAGTCAAACTACCCACCTGGCACTGTTCCCAGCCCGGATAACGGGCCCAGGTTAGATATCCGTCAAACGCAGGGTGGTATTTCAAGGTTGACTCCACATCGGCTAGCGCCAACGCTTCAAAGTCTCCCACCTATCCTACACAACGCATAACAAATACCAATACCAAGCTGTAGTAAAGGTCCACGGGGTCTTTCCGTCCTTCTGCAGCTAACGAGCATCTTTACTCGTACTTCAATTTCGCTGGGTCTATGGTTGAGACAGTAGGAAAGTCGTTACGCCATTCGTGCAGGTCGGAACTTACCCGACAAGGAATTTCGCTACCTTAGGACCGTTATAGTTACGGCCGCCGTTTACTGGGGCTTAGGTTCAGAGCTTCGCCCGAAGGCTAACCCTTCCCCGTAACCTTCCAGCACCGGGCAGGCGTCACAGCGTATACGTCGTCTTAGGACTTAGCACGCTGCTGTGTTTTTAGTAAACAGTCGCTTTCCTCTGGTTTGTGTCACCTCGTCAGGCTCAAAGACGCAAGGTCTTATCACCCTAATAAGGTCATCCTTCTCCCGAAGTTACGGATGCAATTTGCCGAGTTCCTTAACCATAGTTCTCCCAATCGCCTTGGTATTCTCTACCTGTCCACCTGAGTTGGTTTGGGGTACGGGCACCGGTTGCACTCGCTAGCGGCTTTTCTTGGCAGCAAAGGATCAGTGTCTTCGCCTTGAACGGCTCGGCGTCACGTCTCAGTCTCTATGGGGAGCGGACTTACCTACGCCCCGACCTACACGCTTGCCCCAGGACAACCATCGCCTGGGATCACCTACCTACCTGCGTCCCCGCATCACTCACCTAACCGCACTTGGTTCAAGTTCCTGTCAACCCCGAAGGGTCGACCATCCCCTGAGCAACTGCGGGTCGGCGTTTGTCGCGCAACCCGTGGTACCGGAATATCAACCGGTTGTGCATCGACTACGCCTCTCGGCCTCGCCTTAGCTCCCGACTCACCCTGGGAGGATTAGCCTTCCCCAGGAACCCTTGGACTTCCGGCGGAGGGGTTTCTCACCCCTCTCTCGCTACTCATACCAACATTCTCACTCGAGCCCGGTCCACGTCGGT
>Ga0187833_10000041_pt1:0-80000 | contig 117139 bp, 111 predicted proteins | sample ETNtaG_37_FD_167968 | JGI IMG/M metagenome (GOLD analysis project Ga0187833, IMG submission 167968) | Marine microbial and viral communities from oxygen minimum zone, Eastern Pacific Ocean - ETNP2014_SV_400_PacBio MetaG (Illumina Assembly) | ecosystem: Environmental > Aquatic > Marine... | reverse complement strand
AGGGCTCCGTCCACGACCACCAGTATGCAGCCCCGCTGACGCCTCAACGGCCCATCCCGCGGTCAGAATGTAGGAATGCCGATAGCCACCAGCCCGTTCGTCCGCGCCATCGGCGCGGTACTGGTGACGTCTGCGGTCGCCACGGGTTGCTACAGCTACGAGACACCCAGGTTCGAGATCACCATCCCCGAGACCGCCGAGTCCTCCACAATCGTGGCTGCCGACGGTACCCACGTCACCACGATGGTGGCCCCCGTGAACCGCACCAGCGTGCGCCGCATCGACGAAATCCCCGAAATGCTCCGCCAGGCCGTCATTTCCATCGAGGACGAGCGGTTCTACATCCACGACGGAATTGACCTGAAGGCCATCATCAGGGCGGCGCGAACCAACTTCGAGGCGGGCGGCATCAGCCAGGGTGGCTCCACCATCACCCAGCAGTACGTGAAGTTGGCAATCATCCAGAACACCGAGAAGACCGCCAGCCGCAAGCTCGAGGAGATCTGGTACGCGACCCGCCTCGAGGACGAGTACGGCAAGGACTTCATCCTCCTGCAGTACCTCAACACCGTCTACTTCGGCCACGGCGCCTACGGCATCAGGGCGGCCGCCCAGACCTACTTCAACAAGGACCTCCACGAGGTCAACCTGCCGGAGGCCGCCATGTTGGCCGGCATCATCCAGTTGCCGGGCCGCTACGACCCGCTCCTCAACTACGAGAAGAGCCTCAAGCGCAGCCACATGGTGCTGGGTCGAATGCTGGCAAACGAGTACATCAGCGAAGACCAGTACAACGGTGCCATCGCCCTGCCGCCGGTGACCGAGGAATACACCGCCCGCCTCGAGACCCGCTACCCGGCCGGCCACTTCATCGAAGAGGTGAGGCAGTGGTTCCTCGAGAACCCGGTATTCGGAACCACCCGCGGGGTCCGCGAACAACTCCTCTTCGAGGGCGGCGTCCGCATCGAGACCACCCTCGACCTGGAGTTGCAGGCCGCCGCCGAGGCCGCCGTCGAGAAGTACCTGCCGGACGGCGAGGGCTACCCCGATGCCGCCATCGTGACCATCAACCCGCAGAACGGCCACATCCTGGCAATGGTCGGTGGCCGTGACTTCTTCGCCGACAGCGCCGACGCCAAGTACAACCTGGCCATCGGGCTCGGCAGGCAGGTTGGGTCCTCCATGAAGCCCATCGGCCTGGCAGCGGCGCTCGAGGCCGGCTGGAGCGCCACCGCCTCCTATCTGGCCCCCAACGTGATTGAGTTCGAGATTGCCGGCACCATCGAGGAGAACCGGGTCTGGCGGGTCACCGGTGGCGTAAACGGCCACAAGGGCCTCGAGGCCCGCTTCGAGGAGGGCCTTGCAGCCCTCGAGAAGTACCAGCGCAGGGAGGAGCACATCGACGTTCCCCCCGACCATGTCGAGACGGTGAGGGTCTGGGCGCGCGGATCCGAACGCAAGAGCCGCGAAGAGTCCGTCCAGTTGGCTGCATGGATCAACAACCGCCGCTACGAGTACAGCCGGGACGAACTGTTCACCTTCCGGGTCGAGGCCCTCGAGGCCGTACCCGGCTGGACCTGGGAGCCACCTGAGGGCGAGGCCCTCATGCCTCCGCCAGTCCCTGAGTCGGTCACGCTCATCCGCGGGGTTCGCAGCTCCTACAACACGGTCTACGCGCAGCTCAACATCGAGATGGGCCCCCACCGGGTTGTGAGCCTGGCGAGGCGCCTCGGCATGGAGTCCCCCCTCCAGGAGGTCAACTCCAACGTGCTCGGCACCTCCAACACGACCATGCTCGACATGGCCACGGCGTATTCCACCTTTGCCAACCGAGGGGTGCACATCGAACCGTCGTATGTGACGCGGGTGAGCCGCTCAGATGGCACGGTGCTCTGGGAGTGGAGACGCGAACAGGAACGGATCCTTGATGCCCGCCTGACCGACCAGTTGTCCTGGATCCTCGAGGGTGTCATCACCCAGGGCACGGGCCACCGCGCCGACTTTGGCCGCCCGGCCGCCGGCAAGACGGGCACCACCCAGAACTACGCTGATGCCGTCTTCGTGGGCTACACACCCCAGCGCACAACGGCCGTCTGGGTCGGATTCCCCGAGGCCCAGATTCCCATGGTTCCACCGACCACCGACCGCAAGGTCTACGGCGGCACCTACCCGGCACTGATCTGGAAGGACGTCATGGAGGCAGCCCACGTTGATCTGCCGGTGGCCTCGTTCGCTGCTCCCCCACCGTCGTCGACAACAACGACCACGAGGCCGCCTGTCGATGCCGTGCCCACCCCTGAACTGGTTGGCATGACTCTCGACAACGCCGCCCTGATGCTCAAGGAGGCTGAAACCGACATCAGGATCGTCAACGTGGTCCGCGTCGAGGTCCAGGGCTCCGAACCGGGGACCATCATCGGCCAGTCTCCGGGTGTCGGCACGTCGATCAGGCCCGACGGGTCGATGCTCGTCGAGGTTGTCGTGGAACCGGCCATCATCGAGACGGTGTCGGTCCCGGACCTGGTCGGCCGCCTGGTCGAAGATGCCGCTGCGCTGCTCACCGCCGAGGGGCTCGGCTATGAGACCACCGAGGTCGACGACCCCGACGATCCGAACGCACCGGTCGGGGTGGTCTGGTGGCAGGACCCCGTGCCCGGCACCGAGGTGGCGCCCGGAACCCTCGTTGCAGTCAGGGTCTCGCAGTGACCGAACGAGTTGGTTCCCGGGTGACGCCCGGACGGGTCTTTTTAAGCCTCCTGGTGCTTGCCATCGGGTGCATGTGGTTCTACGCCTTCTTCCTCGCACGGTCGGGCAACCCCGACCGGCTTGATGAAATGCTGTGGGCAGAAGCCGCCGAGGTCCGCTGCCTCGAGATGCTCGACGACGTGACCGGCATCAGGCGGGCCTCTCAGGTGCTCGACCCCGGTCAGCGCGCAGCCGACCTGGATGAGGCCACGGTCCTGATGGCCGCGATGGTCGCAGACCTGAGGCTCATCAAGCCGGGCACCCACGAGGACGGGGTGCTGATCGGCGCCTGGTTGGGTGACTGGGACACCTACTTGGCTGACCGCCGTGCCCATGCCGAGAGGCTCCGCACCGAGGGTGACGTTCGGCCGCTCATGTCGGCACTGCCGAGTGGAACCGGCAGCGTCCAGGAGCGTATGAACGGCTTCGCCCGGGTGAACGACATGGAGAGTTGCCTCGACCCGGGAGACCTGTAGGCGTCCTCGCTAGAGAAGGCCCGCTGTCTCCAGTTCGGCCAGCCGGACCAGGGCCCTGTCAGCCAGCCTCAGGAGGCCCACATCCACCCCCAGCGACTCCAGGTCGCTTCGATCCACCCAGCGCAGTTCCCTCGACTCGTGGTTCCCGACCGGCACTGCACCTGTGGGGGCCACGACCAGGAAGCGCACATCGTGGTGTTCATGGGCGTCCTCGGCCGGCGGGTCCACCATGTGCACATCGAGGTCCACGGCCGGTTCACACACCCTGAGGTCCGCTATGCCTGTCTCCTCGGTGGCCTCCCGGAGGGCCACGCGTGCCAGGTCGCCGTCGCCGTCGGCGTGGCCTCCGGGCTGGAGCCAGCACTGCAGCTTGGTGTGGAACATGACCAGGATCCGCCGGTCGATCGGGTCGACCACGAGCGCCGACCCGGTGAGGTGTCCCGGGCGACAGGTCCGGTCGAGGGCGTCGTCGTGGACAGCCAGGAGGTCGAGGATGAGGTCCCGTTCGGGGCCCGGCGGCCCGGTACCGACGACATCGGTGGGATCGGCGCCGGTGCGACCATGCAGGTCGGCCAGCACCGGTAGTCCGGTTGTCACGACAGCAAGGCCAGCCGTTCCAACTGGCTTGCCAGCATCTGGGCGAACTGCTCCCGCTGCACGGCCACCGGCTCCGGTCCGGCGCCGCCGGGTGTGGTCCTGCGCCTCACGGCTGCTCCGGGTTCCAGCAGCGCAGCTGCCTCCGGACCCAGGCGCTCATCGGCGGCAACCAGATCAGCAAAAGGGACCTCGCCTGCCAGGGCTGCCCGGACATGGCCGCCAACGACGGCGTGGGCCTCCCTGAAGGGCAGGCCTGCCAGCACCAGGAGCTCGGCGAGGTCGATGGCGGCACCGAACGGGTTGTCGGCGGCCTCGGCCATCCGGTCGGTCTTCATCTGGAGCGTTGAGACGAGGCCGTCCATTGCCAGAAGGGTCAACCTCACGGTGTCACAGGTGTCGAACAGGGGCTCCTTGTCCTCCTGGAGATCCTTGTCGTAGGCAAGGGGCAGGCCCTTGAGCGTCGCCAACAGGCCCGCCAGGTTTCCGATGAGCCGACCAGCCTTGCCCCGCGCTATCTCGGCGATATCGGGGTTCTTCTTCTGGGGCAGCATCGACGATCCCGTGGAGAAGGCGTCGTCGAGGCCCACGAAGCCGAATTCGTCTGTCGACCAGAGCACGATCTCCTCGCCCAGTCTCGATAGGTGCACGCCGAGCAGCGCCAGAACGAACAGCGCCTCGGCCACAAAGTCCCTGTCGGACACGGCGTCCAGCGAGTTCTGGAACCGCGCCGAGAAGCCAAGGTCGGCGGCAACGCCATCGGGGTCCAGCGGCAGCGACGAACCGGCCAGTGCTCCGGCGCCCAGGGGGGACACGTCTGTCCGGCCGATGGTGTCGAGCAGCCGTTCGACGTCGCGCGCCAGCGCCCAGCCGTGGGCCATCAGGTGGTGGGCCAGCAGCACCGGCTGGGCCTGTTGGAGGTGCGTGTAGCCGGGCAGGTAGGCGTCGCCGGCCTCGTCTGCGCGTGCAGCCAGGGTGGCCTGGAAGCGGCCGACCAGGGCGGCGATCTCCAGGAGTTCCCGCTTGGTCCAGAGCCGTACGTCGGTCGCGACCTGGTCGTTGCGGCTCCGACCCGTGTGGAGCCGTGCGCCGGCGGCGCCTGCCAGCTCTGTGACCCTCCGCTCAACGGCAGTGTGAATGTCCTCGTCGGAGGCCGCGAAGTCGAACGAACCGTCGGCCAGCTCGGCCTCGGTGGTGTCCAGCGCTGACGCTATGGCGGCAGCATCGGCGTCGCTGATCAAGCCGACCCGGGCCAGCATTGCCACATGGGCGCGTGAGCCCGCAATGTCCTCGCGGAACATCCTCCGGTCAAAGGGGAGGCTGTCGTTGAGCGCCTGAAGTGCCTCGGCGGGGCCGTCCTCGAACCGCCCGTGCCACAACGTGGCCATCAGCCCTGTCCTCTCGAGTCCGCCCGGGCCTGCCTGCGCGCCAGGGTCCGGAGCCGCAGGGCGTTCAGCTTGATGAAGCCCTCGGCATCGGCCTGGTCGTAGGCACCGTCGTCCTCCTCGAATGTGGCGATGGCCTCGTCAAAGAGCGTGTCCTCGGACTCCCGGCCCACGACCTCGACGTTGCCCTTGTAGAGCCGCAGCCTCACCCGGCCGTTCACCCACTGCTGGGACTGGTCGATGGCGACCTGGAGCATCTCCCGCTCGGGGCTGAACCAGAAGCCGTTGTAGACCATCTCGGCATACCGGGGCATCAGGTCGTCCTTGAGGTGGGCGACGCCCCGGTCCAGCGTGATCGACTCGATGGCCCTGTGGGCCTTGAGCAGGATTGTGCCACCGGGGGTCTCATAGGCGCCCCGGGACTTCATTCCGACATAGCGGTTCTCGACAATGTCGGTCCGGCCCACGCCGTTGGCGCCACCCACCCTGTTCAGCTCGGCCAGCACCGAAGCCGGCGTCATGGCCGTTCCGTCGATCGCGACCACATCACCCCGCTCATAGGTGAGGTCCGTGTAGGTGGCGTCGTTGGGGGCCATCTCGGGGCTGACGGACCAGCGCCACATCTCGGTTGTCGGCTCGTTCCAGGGGTCTTCCAGCGGCCCGCCCTCGAAGGAGATGTGGAGCAGGTTGGCGTCCATCGAATAGGGCGACTTGGTACCCCGCTTCATCTCGATCGGAATGGAGTGCTTCTCGGCGTAGTCGAGCAGGCTCTGCCGTGAACCCAGGTCCCACTCGCGCCACGGGGCGATCACCTTGATGTCGGGGTTGAGGGCGTAGGCGCCCAACTCGAACCGGACCTGGTCGTTGCCCTTCCCTGTGGCACCGTGGCTAATTGCGTCGGCTCCAGTTTCCGCGGCGATCTCGATGAGCCGTTTGGCGATGAGAGGTCGCGCTATCGACGTTCCGAGCAGGTACTCCCCCTCGTAGAGGGCGTTGGCCCGGAACATGGGGTACACGAAGTCGGCGACGAACTCCTCGCGGAGGTCCTCGATGTAGATCTCCTTCACGCCCATGGCCTCGGCCTTGGCCCGCGCCGGTTCGATCTCCTCGCCTTGACCGAGGTCAGCTGTGAAGGTGACGACCTCGCAGCCGTAGGTCTCCTTGAGCCACTTCAGGATGATCGAGGTGTCCAGCCCGCCCGAGTAGGCCAGGACCACCTTGTCGATTCCGGTGCCAGTCACCACATGCTCCGTTCAGTTTCGATGTCGTTTGATGCCGATTCCATCAGAGCCCGGCAAGTGCCCGCAGATTACCGGCGAGGTCGGCTCCGGATGTGCCCTCGACGGCAACTACGAGGATCGTGTCGTCGCCGCCCACGGTGCCCGCAACATCGGGCAGGCCGGTTCTGTCGAGCGCCGAAGCGACCACGTGGGCCGACCCGGGTGGAGTCCGTAGCACCACCAGGTTCGCCGAGGACGCGACGTCGACAACCCACTCCCCCATGACCCTCTTGAGTTGGCTCTCAGGGGCCATCCGGTCAGAGGGCAGTTCGGGTATGGCGTAGACGCTCTCGCCTCCGGGCACCCGTACCTTCACGGCCCCGAGGTCCTCGAGGTCGCGCGAAACGGTTGCCTGGGTGGCGGTGAAGCCCTCGGCTGCCAGCAGTTCCACCAGTTGGGGCTGACTGGTTACAGGGTGCTCCTCGAGAAGCAGTGACAGCCGGTGCTGCCTCTGGATCTTGCTCATTGACCTGTCTCCCGTGCCTCGCCCAGGAGCCACGCCAGCAGGCCTCTGGCTGCGTGCATCCGGTTGGTGGCTTGGGGCCAGACCCGACTGGAGGGGCCGTCGACCACGCCGTCGGTGACCTCCTCGCCCCTGTGGGCCGGAAGGCAGTGCAGGAACAGGGCCTGGTCGCCGGCGGCACCCATCAGGGCACCGTCGACCTGGAAACCCTCGAAGTCGGCCAACCGCTGTTCCCTTTCGTCCTCCTTGCCCATTGAGACCCAGACGTCCGAGTAGACGGCGTCGGCTCCAGCTACGGCCTCTTCGGGCCGGTCGAACTCCTCGAAGTCGATGCCGGCCGCTGCGAGCCGGTCCCGGTCGATATCACCCAGCCTGTAGCCGGGGGGGCCGGTGAACCGGACCTCCATGCCGAGCATTCCGGCGGCCAGGGCCAGCGACCGGAACACGTTGTTTCCGTCGCCCACGTAGGTGACGACCCGGCCGGCCAGGTCGCCCAGTTCCTGCTGCATCGTGAGCACGTCGGCCAGGGCCTGGAGGGGGTGGGCCCCGTCAGACAGCATGTTCACAACGGGTACCGCTCCGACGGCGGCCATGGCCTCGACGGTTGCATGGTCGAACACCCTGGCACCCAGGCAGGCATGGAAGCACGAGAGCGTGCGGGTCACGTCCTCGATGGACTCCCTCACACCGAGGCCAACCTCGACAGCCTGTATGTACATGGGGTGGCCACCAAGCTGCACGACGGCCATCTCCATTGAGTTACGGGTCCGCGCCGACGGCTTCTCAAAGAGCAGGGCCATGCCGAGGCCGTTGAGCACCTGTGGGGGCGATGGGTCCGCAGCCAGGTCGAGAACCCGGCCCAGCTCGGCGACGCTCAGGTCGTCTATCTCCAGAAGGTGTCTCACCGGCCTACCTCCGCTTCCTCTGTCGTCGGCGGGGCGTCGAGTATCCCTGCCAGAATTCCCACTCCCTCAGCCAGCTCTGCGCTCGTCACCGTGAGCGGCGGAGCGAACCGCAGAGAGGTGGTGGTGACGCCGTTCACCACGAGGCCGGCGTGCAGGCAGGCAAGGGCCACCTCGCCGGCGGTCCGGTCGGCAAGGGTCGTCTCGTTCAGTTCAGCAGCCAGCAGCAACCCGAGGCCCCGCACCTCGGTCACGCCGGGTAGAGAGCCCAGCAGTTCTGTCAACTCGGCACCCTTTTCGACTGCCAGGGCGGGTGCGTCGATCTCCTCCATGACCCGCAGTACCTCGCAGGCGGCCGCAGCAGCCAGGGGCTGCCCGCCGAAGGTGGAGCCGTGGTCTCCGGGCTTGAACGCAGATGCGATACCGGTCGGTGCCCAAACTGCTCCGATCGGTACGCCGTTGCCGAGTGCCTTGGCCATGGTCACGATGTCGGCCCGGATGCCGTGGTGGTGGAAGCCGAACCACTTTCCGGTCCTTGCCAGACCGGTCTGGACCTCGTCGATGATGAGCAGGATCCCCCGCTCGTCACAGAGTTTCCGGATGCCGGCGAAGAACTCGGTGTCGGCCGGGTTGACGCCGCTCTCCCCCTGCAGGGGTTCGAGCAGGATGGTGCCGATGGTCGGGTCAATGGCAGCCTCGAATGCGGCCAGGTCGTTCCAGGCGGCGTGCCTGAAGCCCTCCGGCAGCGGCTGGAACGGCTCGTGCTTCTCAGGCTGGCCGGTTGCCGCCAGGGTCGCAAGGGTCCGGCCGTGGAAGGACCGAAACGCGGACAGCACGCCGTGCCGGCCCCGCCCCTGGTACTTCCGTGCCAGTTTGATGGCGGCCTCGTTGGCCTCGGCTCCGGAGTTCTGGAACAGCACCTGTCCGGGCTCCTCCTCGCCTGTACCCGACCGGATGAGGGCGTCCAACCGCCTTGCGACCTCGATCTGGGGCACGGTGGCGAACAGGTTGGAGACGTGCAGGAGCGTCGAGGCCTGCTCAGCCAGGGCAGCCGCAACCCTGGGGTGGCAGTGGCCGAGGCTGGTGACAGCCAGGCCACCCAGGAAGTCCAGGTACCGCCCGCCTTCGGAGTCGAACAGTTCGGTGCCCGAGCCCCTGGCGAAGGTGACCACCGGCCGTCCGTAGTTGGGCATGATCGGGCAGTGCTCAGATGTGTCGGCTCCCATGGCCTCGGCGTGCGCGTTCACGACAGGCTCTCCCCGGCCGGCAGCACCATGGTGCCTATGCCCATGTCGGTGAACAGTTCCAGCAACAGCACGTGTGGAACCCGGCCGTCGACCATGTGCGCGGAGCCGACACCGGCCCTGACCGCATCCACGCAGGCCTGGGCCTTGGGGATCATTCCGCCGCTGACCGTTCCGTCAGCGATGAGGGACTCGAGGGCGTCGACGTCGAGCCGTGAAACCCGGCTGCCGGGATCATCTGTGTCTGACCGCAGGCCGTCGACGTCGGTGAGGTACATGACCCGCTCGGCGCCGAGGGCACCTGCGAGGGCTGCAGCCACAGTGTCGGAGTTGATGTTGTAGGCCTGACCTGCTGTGTCGACGCCGATGGTCGCCACGACGGGGATCAGGTCCTCGGCCATGACCCGCTCCAGGATCACCGGGTTCACCGCTGCCACGTCGCCGACGAACCCCAGGTCGGGGTTCCGCTCAGATGCCTCGATGAGCGATGCGTCCTCGCCCGAGAGTCCCACTGCGAGGACTCCGTGGACGTTGACTGCCGACACGATCTCCCGGTTCACCTTGCCGACGAGCACCATCCGGGCCACGTCGAGGGTGTCGGCATCGGTCACCCGCAGGCCGTCCCTGAACTCCGATTCGAGGCCCAGCTTCTCGAGCATGTCGCCGATCTGGGGGCCGCCGCCGTGTACCACCACGGGCCGTATCCCGACCGAGTGCATGAGCACTATGTCCTCGGCGAACCGGGCGGCCAGGTCGGCATCGACCATGGCGTTTCCACCGAACTTGACCACGACCACCGACCCCCGGAACCGTTGGATGTAGGGCAGCGTCTCCACGAGGACCGCTGCACGGCGGTCCGGCGAGAATGCCTCGGGGGTGTCGTCTTCGTTCATGGTCCGGTCTCTCGTCTAGGCGGTCAGGAGGTCCGCATGTTCTCGTCGATGTAGGCATGGCTGAGGTCGGTGGTGACCACCCGGGCGCTGCCGTGGCCCTGACCGAGGTCAACCACCAGGTCCAGTTGCCGGCCGGCCATGTGCTGTGCAAGGGCCACTGCCTGCCCGTCGGTGGGTTCCACGGGTTCTCCCAGTTCGTAGACCAGGGTGCCGCCATAGGAGATGGTGAGGGTGGCCGGATCAAAGGCGATTCCGGCGGCTCCCATCTCCGAGGCGATCCGCCCCCAGTAGGGGTCCTCGCCGTACCAGGAGCACTTGACCAGTTGGCAGTTGGCTGTGTCCCGGGCCGCCTTGACGGCCTCGGCATCCGTGGCGGCACCGTTCACAGTCAGGAACACGGTCTTGGTGGCGCCCTCTGCGTCATCGGCCATCTGTACGGCCAGGTCTCCACAGGCCTCGGCGAGGGCGGCACCCAGGGCGGTCGGGTCGGTCGGCCCGGCCGAGCCGTTGGCCAGCAGCAGAACGGTGTCGTTGGTCGATTCGGCACCGTCCACGGTCAGGCAGTTGAACGAGGTGGCGACCGCAGCCCGGAGGAGGGTGGTGGCTGTGCCTGCGTCGACCTCCGCGTCTGTTGTGAGCACCGCCAGCATGGTCGCCATGTTGGGTTCGAGCATGGCTGCTCCCTTGGCGATGCCTCCGACGGTGAAGCCGCCGGCCTCGACGAGGGTGGTCCGGGGCACGGTGTCGGTGGTCATGATGGCCGTTGCCGCAGCCTGGCCCCCGTCGGGGTCGAGCGTGGCGGCCACGACAGGTATTCCGAGCGTGATCACGTCCATGGGGAGCGGGTAGCCGATCCAGCCGGTGGAGCAGACGAGCACCTCGTCGGTCGCGCAGCCCAGCTCGGCGGCTGTCAGGGCGCACATCTCGGAGGCGTCGTCCATTCCCTGTGCCCCGGTGGCGGCGTTGGCGTTGCCGCTGTTGAGCACAACTGCGGCTGCCCGTCCGCCGGTTGCGGCCAGGTGCTCCCGGCAGACCAGAACGGGTGCCGCTGTCATCTTGTTCGAGGTGAACACGCCGGCTGCCGTGACGGCTGATCCGTCTGCGGTGGCGACCAGGGCGAGGTCGGCGGCGCCCGAGGGCTTCACGCCACATGCCGTGCCGGCGGCCACGAACCCGGGGACTGACGTGACGGTCACGGGTACATCCCCACCGTCGGGAGGCCGGTCGTCTCGTCGATGCCGGATGCGATGTTGGCGCACTGGACCGCCTGGCCGGATGCACCCTTGACCAGGTTGTCTATGGCGCTGATAACGACGAGCAGGCCGGTTCTGGGGTCGACCCGGGCTGTCAGGTGGGCCGTGTTTGAACCCGCCGTGGCCTTGGTGGAGGGCGACCTCTCGGATACAACGATGAACGGTTCGCCTGCGTAGGCGTCGGCCAGCACGGACAGGGCGGCGGCGGAGTCCATGTCGGTGATGGGCTCTGCGTAACAGGTGGCCAAGATGCCCCTGTTCATGGGGGCCAGGTGCGGTGTGAACAGCACCGAGACGCCTGTTGTCGCCTCGAAAGCGGATCCGTCGGCGGCGGTGGAGATGGCCTGTTCAATCTCGGGTGTGTGCCGGTGGCCGGTCGGGGCGTCGGTCGTGCCACCGGTGAGGCCGTAGGCGCTGAAGTCCTCGTCGACGGCACAAAAGGTTGTACCCGGCTTTGGTCCTCTGCCGGCGCCGGATACCCCGCTGGCGGCGTCGACCACGATGCCGCCGGGTTCGATGACCCCGGCCCGCAGGAACGGTGCGAGGGCCAGGGCTGCGGCTGTCGGATAGCACCCCGGCACGGCTACGAGCCCGGCGCCGGGTAGTCCTGCGCGGAACAGTTCGGGGAGGCCATATACGGCCTCAGCCAGCAGTTCAGGTGCAGCGTGGGGCTCGCCGTACCAGGTCGGGTAGAGGCCGGCGTTGGTCAGTCGAAAGTCGGCTCCGAGGTCGACCACGTGACCCACATGTCCAAGCAGTTCCGGCACGAGCGCCTGGGATGCACCATGGGGCAGGCACAGGAACACCACGTCGCAGCCGGCGAAGGCGGCAGGGTCGGCATGTGCGTAGGCGAGGTCGGGGTACTGGGCGGCAAGGTTGGGGTAGAGGTCGGCGACGGCGGTGCCGGCCTGGGTGTCTCCGGTAGCCACGACCACGTCAAAGGTGGGGTGGGCGGCACAGATCCGCAACAGTTCGGCGCCGCTGAAGCCCGAGGCGCCCAGTATCCCTATGTTGGCCATCAGAGGATCATACAGTTTTATGTATGGTCATGCAACCTGCTGGTTGGGCCCTGTTTCAGGCGGTTGTCACCACGACCTTGCCGGTCACCTGGCGGTCGGCGATGTCCTGGAGCGCCCTCGAGCCGTCGTCGAAGGCATAGACGGGGTGCAGCAGCGGATCGACGAGGCCCTCCTCGGCCAGGGCCATGAGAGAAGCCATCTGGTGGCCGACTGACGACGGGTCACGCCCGACAGATGCACCCCAGTGCACACCCACAACCGAGTAGTTCTTCAGGAGCACGTGGTTCATGGTGAGGTCTGGAATGCCACCCACGAACCCGATCACCAGCAGCCTTCCGTTCCATCCCATGCACCGACGCACCTGCTGGAACATCTCACCACCCACCGGGTCGTAGGCGACGTCGACACCCTGACCGTCGGTCAACTCACGGACCCTCTCGACCAGGTCCTCGACCTCGCGGTGGTCGATCACGAAGTGCGCCCCCAACCCGGCACACGCAGCAGCCTTCTCCGGGCCACCGGCGACGGCTATGACCGTGGCCCCGGTAGCCAGGCCCAGCTGGATCGCCGCCGAGCCGGTCCCGCCGGCAGCACCGGTCACCAGGAGGGTCTCGCCCGCAGCCAGCCGTGCCCGGTGATGCAGGGCATACCAGGTGGTGCAGTAGTTGAGCGGAATGGCCGCAGCCTTGGCAGCCTGCAACGAGGCCGGAATGAAGAACAACCGGTCCGTCGAGATGGCAACCTGCTCAGCAAGGCCACCCCCCATTCCCACGACCAACTGGCCAGGCTCAAATCCGGTAACGCCCTCACCAACTGCTGACACGGTCCCGGCAGTCTCACCTCCCGGGGTGAACGGCAGGGGTGGCTTGAACTGGTACTGACCGCGGCACTGCAGCACATCGGGAAACGCCAGGCCCACCGCGCTCACGTCCAGGAGTACCTCACCCGGCCCGGGCTCGGGCCGCTGCACGTCCTCGAGCAGCAGGTTGTCGATGGGTTCGCCAAGTTCGTGAATTCGCCATGTACGCATGGCCGCAGAACCTACCCTTCGCCGCCGCTGTCGGCGTACGCGGGGCTCAGGCCCGAAGGCTCGCCGGAAGGTTCCCCTCGACAGCGCCTATGCAGGCCTCACGGGCCCGGGAGACCTCGGAATCGGTGAGGGTGCGGTCGTCGGCCTGGAACCTGAGCGTGAAAGCCAGGCTGCGGCGGCCCTCCCCCACAGGTTCACCCCGGAACACGTCGAAGAGAGCAAGGTCCACCAGCAGCTCGCCGGCAGCACCTCGCAATCGCTGTTCCACCTCGGCTGCGGGTACGTCGTCGTCGACCTCGAATGCCAGGTCGATGTCGGACGACGGATAGCGGCTCACAGACGCATAGGGCCTGTCACCGTGTGGCAGGCCAAGGAGGGTCTCGAGGTCGACCTCGAGCCATGCCACCCGCTCGGGAACGTCGAAGGCAGCGAGCACGCCCGGATCGACCTCGCCCACGTCCCCGACCACGACACCGGCCATCTCTATGCGGGCGGTCCGGGTTGGGTGCAGGCCGGCGGGGTCGTCGGCCACGAGCGTGTAGTCACGGGCAGCCAGGGCATCGGCCAGGGCGGACCAGACGCCAACGGCGTCGGCAGCGTCGCTCCCGGCGAGCGCAACAGCCAGGTGCTCGCGCTCGTCGGGCAGCGGCTGGGGCTGGTCAGGCTGCCGGTAGACGTGGCCCACCTCGAAGATGCCGAGGCCGGTCATCCGGTGTGAGGCGTTGTAGGCAAGCGTCGCCAACATGCCGGGTCGGAGGGAGGCCCGCATAACGGACTCCTCGGCCACCAGCGGGTTCGTGACCGTGATGCCATCGACCTGCAGGCCGGCCCGTGCAAGGTCGCCGGGCGCCAGGAATGGAACGGGCATTACCTCGTCGAGGCCCATACCGATCATGGTTGTACGTACGGTTCGCCTGTCGAGCTGCCGCTGGGTGAGGGAACCCGTGATGGTTGACCGGGGCGTGGTGCGTTCGATGGAGCCGTAGCCGTGGATGCGGGCCACCTCCTCGATGACGTCGATCTCGGTGGCGCTGTCGGGGCGGAAGCTGGGGATCACCACGTCGAGGTCGTCGCCGACCTGTTCGGGCGCAAACTCGATGGAACCCAGTAGTTCGGCGATGCGGTCACGGCTGAGGTCCGTGCCGAGGATCTGGTTGACCCGGTCGGTGCGCACCCTGATTGACTCGCGGGCCGGGGTGTGTCCTCTCTCGTCGACCGTCCCGGGGGCAAGGGACGCACCGGTCTCGCCCAGGAGTTCGGCGAAGCGGCGCATCGCCAGGTCGATGACCTCGGGATCGGCGCCCTTTTCGAAGCGGGTGGAAGCCTCGCTGCGCAGGCCCAGCCTGCGAGCGGACGTAGCGATCGACATGGGGTCCCACCAGGCCATCTCCAGGGCAACCGAGCTGGTGCCGTCGTGGATCTCGGTGGAAGCCCCACCCATCACGCCTGCAATGCCGATGGCGGTGTCGTCGGCGTCGGCCACCACGCCGTCGGCCTCCGTGAGGGTGCGTTCGACACCATCGAGGGTCACAAGCTTCTCACCGGGGGCTGCCCTGCGAACCCGGAACGCCGATCCGGCCACCTGGTCCAGGTCGAAGGTGTGGCTGGGCTGGCCCAGTTCCAGCATCACGTAGTTGGAGACGTCCACCACACTGTTGATGGGCCTCATCCCGAGCGAGGTGAGGCGGTTTGCCATCCAGGTGGGCGATGGCCCGATTGTGATGCCGTCGAGCACCCGTGCCACGAAGCGGCCGCACAGGACCGGATCCAAGATCTCAACCGACAATCGGTCGGTTGCATCGCCACCCGACTCCGCGACGTCCGGGGACAGCAGGGCAAACGGCACCCCCTGGCAGGCCGCCAGGTCACGGGCAACCCCCGCGACCGACATGGCGTCGGGTCGGTTGGGGTTGACCTCGAGGTCGAAGAGCACGTCGGACCGCAGACCCATGGCATCAGCCAGCGGACGGCCGACGTCAAGGCTGTCGTCGAGCAGGAGGATGCCGTCGTGGTCGTCTCCCATGGCGATCTCGGTCGGTGAGCACAACATGCCGTTGGACCATTCGCCGCGCATCTTGCGCCGGACTATCTCCATGCCGTCGGGCATGACGGTTCCCAGCGTGGCAAGGGGAACTAGGTCCCCCACGGACATGTTGAAGGCACCACAGCAGATCTGGAGGGCCTCACCGTCGCCGGCGTCGACCTGGACCAGCTGGATGCGGTCGGCGTCGGGGTGTGGGGCAAGTTCGAGCACACGGGCGACCACGATGCCGTCGAGGCCCTCACCCACGACCGACATGGACTCCACGGCCAGGCCAAGGGCGCTGAGCTGGTCGCTGATGTCGGCGGGATCGCCGTCTACCGGTGCGAACTCCTGCAGCCAGGAGAGCAGGACCTTCATGGGAGGTGGCAGGTCATCGTCTGGTTCCTAGAACTGGGAGAGGAAGCGGTGGTCGTTACGGAACAGCTCGCGCAGGTCATCGATGCCGTGGCGCATCAAGGCAAGGCGGTCCAGGCCGAAGCCGAAGGCGAAGCCGGACCATTCCTCGGGGTCGAGGCCGCCGGCCCTGAGCACCTCGGGGTGGACCATGCCACAGCCGCCCAGCTCCAGCCAGCTTCCGTCGGGACGCTGGACATCGAACTCTGCCGAGGGCTCGGTGAACGGGAAGTAGGAGGGCCGTAGCCGCGTGGCGAAACCCTCGCCGAAGTAGGCGGTTGTGAACGCCTCGAGCGTTCCGGCCAGGTCGCCGAAGGTGATGTCGCGGTCAACGACAAGGGCCTCGAGTTGGTGAAAGACGGGCATGTGGGTGGCATCGGCGGTGTCGGAGCGGAACACCCTGCCCGGCATGATCGAGTAGAAGGGTGGTTCGCCGGCCTCCATAACCCGGATCTGCACCGGCGAGGTGTGCGTGCGCAGCAGGGTGCTCTGGGGCTCGCCGTAATCGACGTAGAGCGTGTCGTACATGTCCCTGGCCGGGTGCCCGAGGGGAAAGTTGAGGGCACCGAAGTTGTGCCACTCGTCTTCTATCTCGGGCCCCTCGGCGACCGTGTAGCCCATACCCACGAACAGGTCCTCGAGGCGGTCCCATGTCTGGGTGACGACGTGGCGGTGGCCGAGGCGTCGGCCCCGGTCAGCCTCAGTCAGGTCCATGCGCTCAGCCTCGAGGCGGACGACCCTGTCGGCTGCATCGAGTTCGGTGCGACGGGAAGCCACCAGGCCCTCAATGGTCGCCCTGGCCTCGTTCAGGCGGCCACCAGCCTCGCGGCGCTGGTCGGGCTCGAGGTCACCAAGGCCCCGCTTGGCGGTGGTGACAGCCGACTTCTTTCCGAGGAGGGCCGTGTCGACCTCTGAGAGGGCGTCGAGGTCGACCGCTTCCTCGATTGAGGCGGCAGCTTCGGCGAGGTGCTTTTCGAGGTCCAGTTCCATCAGTGAACAATCAGAGCCGTCGGCGGCAGCCGGGTGGCGGACCCCCGCAGACTAGGGCACCTCCGCCCCTCCGGACGCCCATTATCAGGTGCCGCTCTCATCGACCGGCGGCCTGCTGGAGGCCGTAGAGGAGCACGGCACCGGCGGCGGCCACGTTCAGGGATTCGATTTGTCCGACGGTGGGAACGGTGAGAGTCCCGTCGCAGGCTGTGATGACCTCAGGCGCCAACCCACGAGGCTCGTTGCCGAGCAGCACGGCCACCGGTCGATCCACCGGAACCTCCTCGGGTGTGACACCACCGTCAGGGACGGTCGCCCAGCATGAGTAACCGGCCTCAGCAAGGGCCGAAAGCACCACGGGAACCACCTCGTCGCCGGAGGCGACAGCGAAGGGGACCCTGAACGTGGACCCGGCAGCGGACCTGACCACCTTGGGGTTGTAGGGGTCGACACCACCGGCGAAGACCACACCGTCCACCCCGAATGCCTCAGCAGTCCTCACGAGGGTTCCGGCGTTTCCGGGGTCTGACACCTCGGCCAGGACCAGCAGGGTCCCACCCCCGGCGGTGAGGTCACCGCCGTCGACGTGGTGCTCACAGACCTCGGCGATCGCAGGCTGTGCCGAACGGGTGCTGGTCAGGCCGGCAAAGACGCGGTCCTCGACCAGCCCACAGGGAACACCCGCAGCCTCGGCAGCGACGATGATGCCGTCATGGGCAGCCGACACGGGCACCAGGAGCTGTTCGAGGTCCAGGCCGGCCTGAATCGCCTGCTCGACGAGGATCGGGCCCTCAACCACGTACCGGCCCTCGGTCTGACGCAGATCGCGGTCACGCGCCAGACGGCGCATCCTCTGGACGCGCTGGTTGCCTCCCGCAAGCTCAACGGTCATCGTCGGCTCCGCACTCGTCCAGCGGGCCGTACCTCGGGTTGCCTACGACCTCAGGCAGCCTCAGCGGATCCGGCAACCTCGACCAGTGCTGAGAAGGCAGCCGGATCGGTTACGGCCAGGTCGGCCAGTACCTTGCGGTCCACCTCGACCCCGGCAGCTTTGAGACCGGCGATGAAGTTGGAGTAGTTGGTGCCGTTCTGTCGGCACGCGGCGTTGATGCGCTGAATCCAGAGGCGACGGAACTGGCCCTTGCGGGCCCGACGGTCGCGGAAGGCGTAGTTGCCCGAATGCATCAACTGCTCGTTGGCAGCGCGGAAGGACCGGCTCTTGTTGCCGTAGTAGCCCCTGGCGGACTTCAGTACGGCCTTGTGCCGCCTCTTGGTCTGGACGGCTCGCTTGACTCTGGCCATCACATGCTCCTTTTTCTACGTGGGGGAATAGGTGCTTCCCGACGGCCGAACGGCTGTCAGAGGTCACTGTTGGTTCAGATGCCGAGCTTGCGGCGAACTGACTTCTCGTTGATCGGATCCACATCGAGCTGACGGCCGCGCCGCCGCTTCAGCTTCACCGCTTTCTTCACGTAGGTGCCCCGCTTCAGGCGACCGGTGCCGGTCACCTTGATGCGCTTGGCGAGGCCACGGTGGGTCTTCATCTTCGGCATGTCTCGTCTTCTCCGGTCTGGGGGATCTCGTGGCCCTGTGGGGCCCTGTCTATGAGGTCTGGGGTGTCTCGTCCGGGCTGGTGGATCCGGCTTCGGTCTCCTCGGTGTCTGTCATCTCTTCGGCCTGCGTGGCTTCTGCCTCGGATGCCTCAGCCGCTCCAGCCATCTCGGCTGCGGCCTCTTCGGCGGCTGCGGCCTCTTCGGCTGCTGCCACCTCTTCGGCACGGCGATCCTCGGCTGCCTCTCGCTGGCGACGCGTCGCCTGCCCGGGCACGAGGACCATGACCATGTTGCGACCGTCCTGCTTGGGGAAGACCTCGACGCGCCCCACGTGGGACACGGTTTCGGCCACCCTGTCGAGGATGCGGCGCCCCAACTGGGGGTGCTGCATCTCGCGACCGCGGAACATGATGGTCACCTTGACCTTGCTTCCCTCTTCCAGGAATGCCTCCACCTTCCGGGTCTTGGTGTCGAAGTCGCCGGGCCCGATCTTGGGCCGGTACTTCATCTCCTTGACCAGAATGTGGGTTGCCTTCTTGCGGGATTCCTTGACCTTCTGGGACTGTTCGTACTTGAACTTCCCGTAGTCCATGATCCGGCAGACCGGCGGGCTCGCCGTATTCGCCACCTCTACGAGGTCAAGACCGAGGTCTTGGGCCATGTCGAGGGCTTCCGGCAGCGGCCGGATCCCGATCTGTTCGCCTTCTGGCGAAACCAGCCGTACCTCACGGGCACGGATGCGATCGTTGATCCGGGGTTCCTGATTTGTGGGGGTCGCTATTGGTCCTGGCTCCTGTGAAGCACGCAGGCTCTCCTCCTGTGTGGTCGGTTGTGTCGCCCGTCGCCCCAAAACGTGAAACGACGGGTGCCGGAGAGCCGACACCCGTCAGGAACCCTGCCATTGTGTTCCTGACGGCACTGCCGTGGGAACACGCCGGTGTGTCCGACGAGATGAAGACCCGGGCTCACCACCACCGGATGTACCGGAGGGTGGCCGGGTGGGGGGCGACCCCCGCTTTCCGTTCAGTTGTGGGCCCTAGAGTACCAGCACGACCCCCCGACCGGAACGGGGCTCCCTACAACCGAATGCCTGACACTGGAGAGAACAAGGACATGAACAGCCTCTGGACACCCGGTGGGGAACACCCCATCGACCCTGACGACCCGGCCTCAGCGCCACCCGAGCAGCCGGTCGGAGGCATGGCTCCCGAGGACATGGCTCCCGAGGACCACCAACGGGCCGAGGAACTGGCCAGGGACATGGCAGCCGTGCAGGAGCAGTTGGCGTCAATGCCGGCGGCGGTGGTCGTGGCCAACCACGCCATGGGCCTCTATGAACTTGCCGCCATCCACCTCTCGAAGAAGCCAGCCAACCTGACCGAGACGGCGGTGGCCATCGATGCTATGGCCGGAGTGGTCGAGAAGCTACCCGGACGCCTGGGCGAGGCCGAAGACACCCTCAAGGCCGCCCTCCACCAGATTCGGATGGCGTACGTCAAGTTCGAACAGGCTGCCAGGGTCGCCGAAGCCGCTGGTCCAGATGAGCCCGACGAAAGCGGGGCCGAAGACGGGGCGGGGTCCGACGAAGGCTGACCCGGCCGGCCGTCAGTGGACGATCTTGGCGAGGGGTAGTTCCAAGATGTCGGTGGCACCCTTGTCGCGCAGTTCGGGGATGAGCACGTTGATCTCGGACTTGGCCACCACGGTCTCGACGGCGTAGCCGCCACCACCGAACAACTCGTTGACGGTCGGCGCCTTCATGGCCGGCATCAGGCCGATGACCGCATCAAGGGCGTCAGCCGGCACGTTCATCTTGACGAGCACCTTGCCCCGGGCCTCAAGAGTTCCCTCCAGCAGGGTGTGGATCTGTTCCATGGCGTGGCGCTTGTCGGAATCGGCCCATGACACCGGGTTGGCCACCAGTTCGGTGTAGCTGGTGAGGATGGTGTCGATAATCTTCAGGCCGGCGGCCCTTATGGCCCTGCCGGTCTCGGTCAGGTCGACGACCACGTCGACGATGTCTGGCACCTTGGCCTCGGTGGCGCCGTACGAAAGGCGGATGTCGGCATCGACGGAGTGCTCGGCGAAAAACCGCTTCGTCAACTCCGGGTACTCGGTTGAGACCCTCACCCCTGACGGTAGGTCTGTCACCGACTGGTACTCGGAGCCCTCGGGCACCGCCACGACAATGTTCACGGGGCGGGCCGTGGCCTTGGAGTAGTGCAGTTCGCCGAAGCTCTCGACGCTGCTGCCGGTCTCCTCGATCCAGTCGCGGCCGGTGATGCCCATGTCGAAGAGGCCGTCGGCCACATACGTGGGTATCTCCTGGGGGCGCAGGATGCGCACCTCGTCGATGCGGGGGTCGTTGACGCTGGCCCGGTAGTCGGCCGAGGAACTGCGTCGGACCGCCAGGTCGGCGGACTCGAACAGTTCCAGGGTGGCCTTTTCGAGGGACCCCTTGGGTAGGACGATCTTCAGCACGGCGAAGAACCTACCGGGCGGGCGGCACGGTCCCGTGGTCCATTTCCGGTCGACATCAGATGTCGAGCACCATATCGATACGCAGGTCGTCGCCGAGTGGAGTGATCGAGGTGAACCTTCCCCTTGCCGCATCGGCCATGGTGGAGCTTCCGGGTCCGGCCATCATCGGCACGCTGTCGTCGCCACCCAGGATCGCCGGCGCCAGGTAGATGACGTAACGGTCCACCAGCCCGGCCCGGTGGAAGCGGCCCGCAACGTCGGCGCCACCCTCCACGAGGAGTTGCACCACCCCGTCGTCGCCCAGGCCGGAGAGCAAGCCATCGAGGGGACCCTCGTGGGATCTCGCAGGTGACACCCTCGCCTCTTCGGGGATCTGTCCGAGCACCACCCGCCTGGGGTCACGTGCCCCGGCGGCTTCGGCTCCGGGCCAGTCGCGGACGGTAAGGCGTGGGTTATCAGCCCGAATGGTCCCAGCTCCAACGCAGACGGCATCGCTCTGTGCACGCAGCCTGTGCACGTCCTGCCTGGCCTCTGCACCCGTGATCCATGTGCTGGACCCGTCGGTAGCGGCAATGCGGCCATCGAGGGTGGCAGCCAGCTTGAGGACCACGTACGGAAGGCCGGTGCGGCGGTGGTGCAGGTACGGCCGCAACTGCTCTCCGACCGCTTCGGCCCCGACACCCACCTCGACCTCGACACCGGCTCCGGAAAGGGCAGCTATGCCACCTCCGGCCACGTCGGGGTCCGGATCGGCCACGCCCACGACGACACGGCTGATCCCTGCACCGACCAGTGCTGTGGTGCACGGTCCGGTGCGACCCTCGTGGCAGCAGGGCTCGAGCGTCGTGAAGAGCGTCGCTCCCCTCGCCTGCTCCCCTGCCTCAGCCAACGCGACAACCTCGGCATGGGCGCCACCCGGGGGGCTGGTTGCCCCGGCGCCAACGACTCGACCTTCGGCCACGACCACGGCGCCCACCCAGGGGTTGGGCGAACTCCGGTACCGGGCGGCTCCGGCCACCTCGATGGCCTGCGCCATGAAGGTGGCGTCGGTGTCCACGGTCGACTCAGCCGGCAAAGGGGTGCGGATCGGCGTTGTCGACCAGAAGCCGCACCGCATGGGGAACAACGTCGACCACGGCCTCCAGGCACTCGATGCAGCCAACGGAGGAACCGGGGGTGTTCACGATGAGCGTTGTGCCGATGGTGCCGGCGATGCCCCGTGACAGACGCCCAAGCGGGTTGACGAGGCGCATGGCCTCGGCCAGCCCCGGGGCTTCCCTGTCGATGACGGCCCTCGTGCCCTCAGGCGTCAGGTCGCGTGGGCCAAAGCCCGTTCCACCGGTGGTGACAACCAGGCCGTGGAAACCGTCGGCCAGGGCCCTGAGTGCACCGGCCACCTCGTCGACGCCATCGGCGCAGACTGCCTGACCAGCCAGAACCCAGCCCTCGTCCCTGACCCGGCCAGCCAGCGCTGCCCCCGAGCGGTCCTCACGAATGCCGTGGACGACGCCGTCGGAGACGGTCAAGACCTTGACCTGCATGCTCCCACCGGGTCGGGCCTCATCGGACATGGCAACGAGGGTACCGGCGTGTCTCCCCGCAGGCTGAAACGGAGGCCCGCTAGTGTCGCCACTACCGGTAACGAACCCCGCCACGGGAGGTGGCTGACAATGGGCGTTGAGGCTCTCGACGGTTTCGAGATCGGCCAGTTCTCACACGGTGGCACCACACGCACCGTGTTCCGGGCCGGCCGAGGGCCGGCCGTGATCGTCATGGCAGAGATGCCGGGTATCACCCCCCGCGTCGCCGACTTCGGTCGGCGGGTGGCCGACATCGGCTGCACCGCCGTCATGCCGTCACTGTTCGGCACACCCGGCAGGGAGCCCACACCCGGCTACACGCTGAAGAGCCTTGTGGGCGGCTGCGTGTCACGCGAGTTCACCGCCCTGATGCGCCGTCACACCTCGCCGGTCACCGACTGGCTGCGTGCACTGGCGGCATTCGAACACGGTCGCTGCGGTGGTCCCGGTGTGGGGGCCGTCGGCATGTGCTTCACGGGCGGGTTCGCGCTGGGCATGATGGTCGACGAGCGGGTCCTTGCGCCGGTGCTCAGCCAACCCAGCCTGCCGCTGCCCTTGGGGAAGAAGCGAAAGCGCTCCCTCGGCATTTCCGACCGCGACCTTGAGGTCGTGCGCGACCGGGTTGATGCGGGCACCTGTGCCCTTGGCCTGCGCTTCACCAACGATGCCATGGTCCCCGCAGAGCGCTTCAAGCGCCTGGCCGAGGAGTTGGGTGAGGGCTTCATCGGCGTCGAGATCGATTCCTCCCCCGGAAACCCCCACGGCATCGACCCCCGGGCCCACTCGGTTCTCACCGAGGAACTGGTCGACGAGCCGGGACACCCGACCCGGGAGGCCCTCGAAAGGGTTCTCGACCACCTCGGCAGCCGTCTGCTGACACCCTGAGGCCGGCTTTCCGGGCCTCTCAGGCCACCTCGTACCGGAATACCGCCATGCCCTCGGCGTCGAGGTCCTGGGGCAGCAGCAGGCCGCCTGCACCGTGGGCCCTCCATGGCGTTGACAGTGGGCCTGTCGGGACTGCGCCGGTAGCCTCACGGAACCGCTCGTCAACACCGGTTGTCTCGGCGGCTGTCAGCGTGCAGACGCTGTAGACCAGCAGCCCACCGGACGCCACGAGGGGCAGGGCCGCGTTCAGCAGGCCCACCTGCAGGTCGGCCAGTTCAGCCACATCATCGGGCTTGACACGCCAGCGCGAGTCGGCGCGACGGCGCAGGACGCCCAGGCCCGAGCAGGGGGCATCGACGAGCACCCGGTCGAAGCTGCCGGGCCGCAACGGTGGCCGTCTGCCGTCGGCAACGACAAGGCCCAGTTTCAGGCACAGGCCCTTGGCGTTGGACCTGACCAGGTTGAGGCGGCGCTGCCTCAGGTCCGCTGCCACCACAGCCGCACCCATGGAGGCAACCGCCGTGGCCTTTCCGCCGGGAGCGGCACACAGGTCAGCCACCCTGGCGCCGTCAGCCAGGCCGTCGGCCACGACCTCTGACACTAGCTGTGAGGCCCTGTCCTGGTGGTAGCCGTCCTCCCTTACCACAGCCGCAGCGGGCCGGTTCATGGCCTCCAACGCCTCGACGGCGTCGGCCTCACCCAGGTCGGCTGTGAGGGTCTCGAGGATCCAGTCGGGGTAGCTCAACTCCACGGCCCTACTGGGCGGGCTCGGTTGACTCTCTGACACACGACGCAGCACGGCGTTGCACAGGCCACGTACCCGACGCGGCGCCACAGCGACAGTTGCCGACACGGCGGCGTGGGCGGGCACGCCGCCCCAGTGGAGCTGGTAGGCGCCCATTCTCAACACGGTCCTGACATCCGGCTCCACGTCGTCGTGGAGGAACCGGTCGACCATGTGGTCACAGGCCCGCCGCATCCGCGTCGTGCCGTAGACCAGGTCCGTCACGAAGGCCCGGTCCCGACGGTCCAAGTCGGTCCGGTCCAGGGCAGCGGCGAGGGCGAGGTTGGCGAACGCGTCGTCGCGTTCGATCCTGCCGAGCACCTCGACGGCCAGGCGCCTGGGATCGTCCATTCCGGCCTTCAGCCCAGGCTCTCGCCGGGCTCGGTGCGTGCTCCCATTAACCAGGCCTCGGCGGATTGACGCCCACGGCTCTCGGGCTGCACCTCGAGCAGGCGAAGCGCACCCTCGCCGGCCGCAACCGTGTCGCCGTGGAGGGATCCGGGCACCGCGTCGACACCGTCTACGAGCCAGGCGGCCCAGACCTTCAGGCGTCGCCCCCGGAAGGTCGTCCAGGCACCCCCCACCCGCACGATCCTCTCGAGGTCGGTGGCCGGCCGGGACCAGTCCAATTCCAGGTCGGCCTGTTCGATCTTGTGGGCGTAGACGGGCTCGCCCTCCTGTTCCGTCGGCTCACCCAGCCCGGCCCCCAGGGTCTCGACTAACAGGCCGGCACCGGCATCGACGAGGCGGTCCCGCAGGAAGTCGGCCGTCTCATCTGCCCCGATGGGTACCTCGATGCTGGCAAAGATGGCGCCGGTGTCGAGCTCGACGTCGACGGCCATGACACACACCCCGGTGGTCGTGTCACCGGCAAGGATGGCCCGTTCCACCGGTGCCGCACCCCGCCAACGTGGAAGCAGGGAGAAGTGCAGGTTCACCATTGGAACCGCAGCAAGCAGGTCAGCCGGAATAAGACTCCCGTACGCCACGACTACACCCAGGTCGGCTCCGCTTTCGCTTACCGCAGCCAGGTCGTGGGCGACCGGCAGGCCGAGGCCCAGGGCGGCCTCCTTCACGGGGCTCGGCGAGGGCTCGGCCCGCCTTGCACGGCGACGGTCCTCTCCGGTCACCACGACGGCGATCTCGTAGCCCGCCTCGTGGAGGGCCAAGAGGGGCCTGACCGAGGCCATGGGGGTCCCCAGGAAGGCCAGCCGTCGGTGATGCGCCGGAGGAGGCGCGCTCAGAGCAATCGCAGTCCACCGTCTGGAGTTGAACGGGCGGCCGGTGGACCGGAGAACGTCAGTTCCCGGAGGGCCCTGCGGGCCTCACGTGCCTGGTCCTCGTCGAGGTGGTCGACGAGGAGGATGCCGTCGAGGTGGTCCAGTTCGTGCTGGAACAGGCGGGCCTCGAGTTCGTCGGCCTCGATGGACACGTCGTTGCCGTTCATGTCGACTCCGACCAGGTGGATGGTCCTTGGGCGGAGGATCTCCCACGAGAACCCGGGGACGGAGAGGCAGCCTTCTTCGAAGAGCCATTCGCCGTCGGATTCGCGGATCGTGGGGTTCACGATGGCACCGGGCCCCTCGCCGAGGTCGTACACGAAGAAGCGCTTCTGCACCCCCACCTGGGGTGCGGCCAGCCCCAATCCCGGGGCCTCGTACATGGTTTCGACCATCTCGTCGGCCAGACGCGCCAGGGCACCGTTCAACTCGGTCACCTCGGTCGCAGGCTTTCGCAGGACCGGGTCGCCGATGATACGGATCTCCCGGGTGCTCACGACGCAAGGCTACCGTCGGGGCATGATGGCCAGAGGAGTGACGAGGTGACCGGCGATCAGCAGTACTGGACCAGCCGGCCCGAGGTCGGGTCGCGCCCCGACCAGATCACCCTGCTGCTACCAGACCTGGAGGTCACCCTCGAGACCGACAGTGGAGTCTTCTCGGGTGCACGCATCGACCGCGGCACCCGGTTCCTCCTCATGGAGGGAGCGGTACCGACCCAAGGTGCCACCGAACTAATGGACCTGGGATGCGGCTACGGACCCATCGCCTGCGCCCTGGCCGTGCGTAGTCCCGGCTCACGGGTGTGGGCCGTAGACGTGAACGAGAGGGCGCTGGACCTGTGTCGATCCAACGCCGCTTCGGCGGGCCTCGACAACGTGGTCGTGACCACACCCGACGACATGCCCGACGACGTGGCGTTCAACGCCATCTGGTCCAACCCGCCGATCCGTGTCGGCAAGGCGGCGCTCCACGACCTGTTGTCCACGTGGCTGGACCGGCTGGCTCCAGAGGGCACAGCCCACCTCGTCGTGCAACGCCACCTGGGCTCCGACTCGCTGGCCAGGTGGCTCACAGGCGAGGGTTGGACCACGCAGCGGCGTGCATCACGCAAGGGCTTTCGCCTCCTCGACGTGTCCGCCCGCCAACTCACAGACACCGACAAGGACCAGCCGTGAAGAACCTGGACAGCACCGGCCTCAAGCGCCTCCACCGCGAGTGGCGGCGGCGTGCCGATACCGACGTGGCGCTGCTGCTCGACAGCGTCCAGACGCCCTACAACGTGGGTGCCATCCTGCGCACCGCCGCCGCCTACCGGGTGTCACACCTGTGGTTGGCCGGCGCCACTGCGGCCCCAACGCATGCCAAGACCGCCAAGACCGCCCTCGGTACCGGCCGCTATCTCACCTGGACCATCACCGAGACAGCCGAGGAGGCGGTCGCCGACCTGGCCGCAGGCGGCTACGGCCTCGTCGGAATCGAGTTGTCCGACGGCGCTGTCCCACTGCACGAGGCCCGGTTCCCGGAAAGGACGTGCCTCGCACTCGGCCACGAGGACCGGGGCCTTTCAGGCGTGGTATTCGAAGCCTGTGGCTCGGTGGCCTTCATCCCCCAGTTAGGAAAGGTCGGCAGCCTCAACGTCGCAGCGGCTGGGGCCATCGCCCTCTACGAGGTCCACCGCCGGCTCTGGTAGTGGTGGTCATGCCCGGGGTGGGTCGACCTCGATCCTGAGCCGGCCCTTGGGGCGCTCCACGGCGGCGAGCACCTCGCTGAGCCGGTCATGGTCAGGCGCCCGCACCAGCCAGGCTCCGTCGCGTGGCCCCAGCAGGTCTATACCGTCAGGCGATCCCATGTTGGTGATGAACTCGGCGGCGGGCGGGCCAGAGACCCTTGCCAACGCCGAGCAGGGCGGCAGGTTCAGGAGTCGACGACGGGCCAACTCAGGTTCCACCAGGCGCCCCGGGTCGGCGTGCAGGACGGCCTGAAGGACCTCATGTTCGGGCATCCGGGTCTGGACGACGATCCGACCACCGTCGAAGCGACCCCCCACCAGGCGTGCCGCCCGGATCAGGAGGGCCATTGCCTGTTCCGCCGCACGCATCCGCGGAACCAGGAGTTCCTGGTCGAACTCCAGGAACACGACCCTGGCTGCGGAGTCGACACGGTACAGCACCGCCTCGGTCCCTACGTAGACGGCATGGTCACTGAGGCCCCCATCGGGAACGTCGGTGTCACCTGTGACCTCCAGCACGGGCCTGTTCGCCAGGGCCTCCAACTCCTCGCGCACCCGCGCCACCCCGGCCCGCAGGTTCTTGAACCGTGTAGCCCCGCACTCGTCGCAGACCTGCGGGCGTCGTGTGCCGTCCACCGGGCAGGCCAGCGTGTCCTCATCCTCCTGGATCATCGGAACCTGGTGCTCCGGGCAACGAACAAGGCCACCGCAGGCGTTGCAGACCAGCAGGCGGGAGCGGCCCCGCCGGTTCAACACGCACACGACAGGGTCGCCCTCGGCACCGCGGAGCACGTCGACGAGGCGCTGGCCCAACAGGCCAGACCTCACCGGGTCGTCGTCGCGGCGGTCGTGCAGGTCCAGGATCGGCCAGCCGTCGCGCTCCTCTGCCCGGGAGGGCACCATCAACTCGCCCCACCCGAGGGCTTCGAGGCTCGGAGACGGCGACGTCAGCACACAAGGAACGCCGGCCCTACGTGCCCTCTCGGCCGCCAGGTCACGGGCATGCCAGGTCGGTGCCCTCTCCTCCTGGTAGGTCTCGTCGTGCTCGTCGACCACCACGACGGCGGCCAGGTTCGCCACCGGAGCCAGCGCCGCTGCACGTGAGCCGACCACCAGGCCACCTGCAGCAGAGCCTGCCCACTGCCGCTGCGCGAGCGACACGGGCAGGCCCATCTCGTGAAGGCGGGAAGCCATGTGTTCGGCTGCGGGAACGGTGGAAAACAGGACCAGGGCATCGCCCCTCCTGGCCGCCTCGGTGACCAGGGGCGCCACATCGGCACCGGGTGGCAGCCGCACGACCGCCCGCGGAACCTCGAGGGCCCGCACCACCCATGTGGCGGTTGCCGGTGGGATTGTCGGCCTGGGCGGAGCCGGGGGCAGCGACTCGACGACGTTCGGTGGCGAGGCCGTACCCAGGAGGCCGTTGAGGCGCCCGGCCCACCGGTGGGCCGCCCAGCGCACCAGGTCGATCACCTCGGGTGAGGGGCCCATGCCGCTCGACTTTGTGAGGCTCCGCAGTGCCACGCCCGGTGGCGGTTCAACGTCGTCTTCGACCACCCAGCCACCGACCCGGCGGCCGGCGAGGACCATGCGGACCCTTGACCCGACGACCAGGCGCTGTCCACGCCCGTCATCGGCCCAAGAGGGTGGAACCAGGTAGTCGAAGGTGCGCTCCAGTGCCGCTACGTCTGGCAGGATGCGGACGATGCGCGAACCGGCCGGCAGGGTCGGGTCGGCCCCTACGGCTGGTTCAGCCGGGACCGGATCTGTTGTAGTGAGGTCCAGGTCGAGGCGCCCCTGGTCGGCCGTGCCGCCAGCCACCCCGGTCCGTCTCAGTCCAGGCCCAGGTGGGATCGCACGGCGTCTACCCTGTCGGTAGCCTCCCACGGGAAGCCCTCGCGGCCGAAGTGCCCGTAGGCAGCTGTACGTCGGTAGATGGGTCGACACAGGTCGAGCGCGTCGACAATCGCAGCCGGTCGCAGGTCGAAGACCTCGTCGACGCACTCGGCTATGCGGCCCGGGTCGACGGCTTCGGTGCCGAAGGTCTCAACCCGGATCGACAACGGACGCGACATGCCGATTGCGTATGCCACCTGCACCTCACACCGGGACGCGGCGCCGGCTGCAACCAGGTTCTTGGCCACCCAGCGGGTTGCGTAGGCGGCGGACCTGTCGACCTTGCTGGGGTCCTTACCGGAGAAGGCACCACCGCCATGACGGGCCATGCCGCCGTAGGTGTCGACCATGATCTTGCGTCCCGTCAGGCCTGCGTCGCCCACGGGTCCACCCACCACGAAGCGACCCGTCGGGTTGACGAGGACCTCGTAGTCGTCGTCGGCGAACTGCTCGGGAATTACCGGGCGGATCACGTGCTCGATCAGATCGGGGCGGATCATGGAGTCGCGGCTGATGCCGTCGTTGTGCTGAGTCGAGACGAGGACGGTGCGAAGCCTGACCGGACGGCCTCCCTCGTAGTCGAAGGTGACCTGGGTCTTGGCGTCGGGCCGCAGGTACGGGATGGTGCCGGCCTTGCGGATCTCGGCGTGGCGTTCCGCCATGCGGTGGGCCAGGTGGATCGGCAACGGCATGAACACATCGGTCTCTCTGCAGGCGTAGCCGAACATCATTCCCTGGTCGCCGGCACCCTGGGACTCGAACTGGTCCCCGGCACCGTCGGCGCCGGAGCGTGACTCCTCGGACTTGTCGACGCCCTGGGCGATGTCTGGCGACTGCTCGTCGATGGCCACCATGACACCGCAGGTGTTACCGTCGAAGCCGAAGTCCTCGCGGTCGTATCCGATCTCGCAGATGGTCTGGCGAACGGTCCGCGGGATGTCCACGTAGGCCCCCGTGTGGATCTCGCCGGCCACGACACACATACCGGTCGTGATGAGGGTCTCACAGGCGACCCTGCTCTCGGGGTCCTCGTCGATGAGGGCGTCGAGAATGGAGTCGGAGATCTGGTCGGCCATCTTGTCGGGATGGCCCTCGGAGACAGACTCCGAGGTGAAGGTCCAGTTGTCGCTCACCCTGTCACGCCCTCTCCTGGGCCGGTTACGCCACCGGCCTCCGAGGCATTGTGCAGGCATCTGAGGGCTGCATCCAACACCGCAGCAGCGACCTGGTGCTTGTCAGACAGCGGGACCTCGGTTGTCCCTCCGCTCCGGTCGAGCAACAGCACGGCGTTGGTGTCGTGCCCGAAACCGACACCTGCTGTCGAGACGTCGTTTGCGACGATCATGTCGATCCCCTTGGATTCCAGCTTGGAGGTCGCATTCTGCCTGAGATGATCGGTCTCGGCGGCGAACCCCACGAGCACCTGGCCTGGCGACCGGTTGCGGCCCAGTTCGGCCAGGATGTCGGTGGTCGGCTCGAGCATGATCTCGGGGGCGCCGTCGGCCTTCTTGAACTTGGACCCGGCCACCTCTACCGGTCTGAAGTCGGCTACCGCAGCGGCCATCAGGACTATGTCGGCGCTGGTAGAACTGTTGAGAACTGCAGCAGCCATTTCTGCTGCCGTCTCGACGGCGAGCACCTCGATTCCGATGATGTCCGGTGCGGTATCGGGCTGGGTGGTGACGCACCTCACCTTGGCGCCGCGGGATGCTGCAACCAGGGCGAGGGCATGGCCCTGCTTTCCGGATGACCGGTTGCCGACGTAGCGCACGGGGCAGATCGGCTCCCTGGTTCCGCCTGCTGTTACCAGCACCTCGAGGCCCGCCATGTCGCCGCCAGCGGTAGAGCCGTCGCCTCCCAGGATGGAGTCGATTGCCGCCAGGATGTCCACCGGGTCGGCCAGACGGCCGGCTCCGACGTCGCCACCTGCCAGGCGACCGTACTCGGGCCCCACAATGGTGACGCCGCGCTCGGCGAGCACAGCAACGTTCTCCTGCACGGCCGGCTGCTCCCACATCTCGGTGTGCATGGCCGGGCAGACCACGACGGGTGCGCGGGTGGCCATGAGGGTCGCCGTCAGGAGGTCGCCGGAGCGCCCCATGCGGTAGTCGGCCAGCAGTCGGGCCGTTGCCGGGCAGACCACGACGAGATCGGCACCCTGCCCGAGGCGGGTGTGGGGTACCGGGTGCTCCTCGTCCCAGAGCGACACCTGGGTCGACTCCGAGGCAAGAGCGTCAAAGGTTGCACGTCCGACAAAACGCATTGCCCCGCCGGTCATCACCGGTGCCACGTGGGCACCCGAATCGACGAGACGACGACACACCTCAATCGCCTTGTAGGCGGCGATGCCCCCGGTTACCCCGAGGACGATCCGGCGACCGTCTAGCGCTCCCATGGGGGGGGTCAGCCGATCAGGCGCCTTCATCGGCGGAATCGGCGTCGTCGGCCGACTCTTCGGTCGTGCCCTCGAGCAGTTCACCGTCGGCGTCGAGACCCTCGACCTCCTCGGGCTCATCGGGTGGCTCGATGGGGACGATCTTGCCGGCGTCCATCTCCTCAAAGGCAATGGAGAGCGGCTTGCGTGCCGTGGACGTGATCTGCGGCGGGATGGAGGCTCCGAGGCCCTCACCCAACTGGCCGAAGTAGGAGTTGATCTGGCGGGCGCGCTTGGCGCTCACCGTTACAAGCCTGAACTTCGAGTCAGCCAGGTCCAACAACCCCTCGATCGGCGGGTTGATCATGCTCTCGTGACGCTTCACTGTGCTCCTAGGGGTTCTGGTGCCACCCGCAGACGCCCGGTTCTGGACGGTTCACGGGCTGGCGGACACACCGTCGTGTCGACCGGTGGTTCGCCCTACGGACGGCCCACCACGGTACCAGAGCCCGTTCCGGTTGCCTCCGCAGCCATATGCCCGATCAGGGGCCGGACAGGCCCGTCAGCGTGGGCTTTTCGTCGCCAGACGGGCGGCTATCAGCGCAGCGACCTCACGTACCGCCCGGTCCAGGTCGGCGTTGAGCACGATCGTGTAGCCCAGGTCGACGGCCTCGGCCCTCTCCCTCATCGCCTCGATGATTCGGGCATCGGCCCGCTCGGTTCCGTCACCCCTGTCGACCAGCCGTCGCCGCAACTCATCGTCGTCTGGGGCATCTACGAACAGGCAGAGCGCCCCGGGGTCGGACTGCAGTACCTGTCGACCGCCTGCCACGTCTATCTCGAGCAGCAGTACCTGCCCGTCATCGGCCCCGGGAACAGGCGTGCCGTAGTAGCACCCCAGGAACTCGTTCCACTCGATGAAGCCGCCCTCGTCGCGACGGGCCTCAAAAGCGGCCCGGTCCACGAACACGTAGGCGTCATCGGCATCGTCTGAACGTCGATCCCTGCTGGTCCAGGAGACGCTGAGGCTGATCGAGTCGTCTGCGGCGGCCAGAATGCGGGCAATGGTGCCCTTGCCGGCACCACCGGGGCCGGACAGGACCACAACCAGCGGTCCACCCGGGTCGGCGGGTCGACCGGTGTCGGCCACCGGGGTCAGGTCAGCCGAAGCGGGCCAGCAGGTCGGCTCGCTGCTGCTTTCCGAGGCCACGAAGGCGGCGGCTCTCGCTGATTCCGATCTCCTCCATGGTGCGGCGGGCCTTCACCTTGCCCAGCTTGGGGAGGGACTCGAGCGCTGCGAGGACCTTCATCTTCGAGACGATGACCTCGGCGTCGGCACGGGCCAGGAGCCCTGACATCGAGAGGGCCCCCATCTTGAGGAGCTGCTTGACCTCGGCGCGCACCCTACGGGCCTCGGCAGCCTTAACGAGCGCAGCCCGTCGTTGTTCATCTGTGAGTTGTGGTAGTCCAGCCATGACCCCGACCATAGCGGTACCCGCGGGGGCCGCGTACACCTCGGCCTGGAATGGTCCGGAGGGCGGTCAGCTGAGCAGCGAGGTGACGAGTTCCTCGGCGGCAGCAACCGGATCGTCGGCCGCGGTGACCATTCGTCCGATCACGAGCAGGTCGGCACCGGCGATCAACGCATCACCGGGAGCCGCGACCCTGGCCTGGTCGTGTGTGTCTCCCCCGGGAAGGCGTATTCCGGGCACGACCCTCACCAGCCGGTCAGCCCACGGCTCGGTGGTCTCCAGGTCGGGTGCGGCACAGATGATGCCACCGCAACCGGTGTCGGCCGCCAGGTCGCAGCGGGCGGCCAGGTCGACTGTCGTGGCCGTATCGTCGCTGGTCAACACGGTTACACCCAGAACTCCCGGTGTCGGCATCTCAGCATTGGCTGCGCCCTCGGCGAGGCCTTCCACGGCTGCCCGGAGCATGTCGGGACCGCCGGAGGCGTGGGCTGTCATCCAGCGTGCACCCAGCGAGCCGACCACCCTCGCCGCCCTCTCGACCGTGTTCGGTATGTCGTGCAGCTTGAGGTCGCAGAAGACGTCGAAGCCGGCCTCGGCGAAGTAGCCGACCGAGGTCGGTCCGGCCGCCACGTAGAGCTCGAGTCCCACCTTGATCGTTCCGAAGTAGGGGCTCAACGAGGCCGCTAGGCGCTTGGCCTCGATCAGGTCGTCCACGTCGAGCGCCAGGGCCAGCCGCGAGCGGATGTCGACCGACACACGCCCCTCCTCGGGTTCATCTGAACTGGGCCCCCCTGTGGCTTCGTCAGCCATGTGCACCTCCGACCAGGTCTGCAACCGTTGCCACACCGTGATGATCGCACCATCTGCCCAGGTCCGCCAGAACCCGTGCCGGTGCAGCCGGGTCGGCGAAGGTGGCCGTACCGACCTGTACAGCTGATGCACCGGCCAGCAGGAACTGCACTGCGTCGTCGCCGGAGGTGATGCCGCCGACCCCGACGATCGACAGGTCGGGGTTGGCCTCGTGGGTGTCGTAGACGGCCCTCACCGCGACCGGCCGGATTGCGGGCCCCGAGAGTCCACCCCGGCCTGCTCCGAGCAGCGGACGCCTGGCGCCGGTGTCGATGACCATTCCGAGCACGGTGTTTGCGACCGTCACGGCTTCGGCACCCGCCGCTGCCGCTGCAGCCGCCACCTCGGGCAGCTCGGGGGTGTTGGGGCTGAGCTTGGCCCAGAGCGGACGACGCGCCGCCCGGGAGGCATCCACTACCTCGGTGGTTGCCGTGGTCGAGTGGGCGAACAGTGAGCGACGGTCCTCGAGGTTCGGACACGAGGCGTTCACCTCAACGGCCACAACGGAGTCGGGAGCGTCTGCCAGCAGCACAGCGGCCGCAGCGAACTCGTCGACAGTGCGACCCCAGATGCTCACCACCACCCGGGCTCCTGTCGCCTCGAGTGCGGGAAGGTCGCCCTCGAGCCAGGCGACAACACCTGGTCCCTGGAGCCCGACGCTGTTGATCATGCCGGAAGGCGTGGCGTGGACCCTGGGTGCCGGGTTCCCGTCCCACGGCTGGGCGTGGAGGGACTTGACGACGACGGCACCGAGCGATGAGAGGTCGAGGTGTGCGGCCAGTTCGGTTCCGTTGCCTGCTGTGCCCGATGCGGTCATCACCGGGTTCGGCAACTCCACCGACCCGATCCGTGTCGACATGTCGGCGCTGACACTGTCGAGGCTCGGTCGACCCCGCCGGGCCCGCTGCCTCATTTCGGCCCCGGTCCTGACACCCCGCTGTGGTACTCCTGAAGGGTTCGAACCGCCAGCGGATAGGTACGCCAGTCAGCCAACCCACGGGCCGCTGCCAGGGCCGCCGAGGCCGTGGTCAACAGGGGTATCCCCTCTGCTGCCGCAGCTCCCCTGATCTGTTCGCCATCGGCACGCGGACCACGGCCCCTCGGACTGTTGACGAGCAACTGGACGGCGCCCGAGCGGATCAGGCCGACGGCGTCGGTTCCATCCTCGCCGATCTTGGCCACGATCTCGCGCACCTCGACCCCGCCGGCCCGGAGGTGCTCGGCCGTGCCGCTCGTGGCAACCAGTTCCAGGCCCAGGGCCACGAAGCCCTCGGCTGCCTCGAGCCCGACTGCCTTGTCGCGGTCGGCCAGCGACATGAACACGGTGCCGGTCTCGGGTAGTGCACCACCGGCCGCTATCTGGGACTTCGTGAAGGCCAGGCCGGTGGTCATGTCGATGCCCATGACCTCGCCGGTTGAGCGCATCTCTGGGCCAAGCACCGGGTCAGCCTCGGGGAAGCGGTCAAAGGGCATGACCGCCTCCTTGATGGCAACGTGGTCGCCGTCGACGCGGTCGACCAGCAGGCCCTCGGTACGCAGCTCGGACAGGGTGGCACCGACCATCACCCGGCTGGCCACCTTGGCGAGGGGGACCCCGGTGGCCTTGGCAACGAACGGGACCGTCCGCGATGCCCTCGGGTTGGCCTCGATCACGTACACCTCTGAATCCTCGCCAGCGGCCTTCACCGCGAACTGCACGTTGACCAGGCCCTTTACGTCGAGCGCCTCGGCAATCCGCCTGGTGTGGGCCTCGATCTCGGCGACCACGGCGGCCGACAGGTTGGGTGGCGGTATCACACAGGCACTGTCACCGCTGTGGACACCGGCCTCCTCAACGTGTTCCATCACGGCGCCGATCACGACGTCGCCGGTGTGGTCCCGTATGGCATCGACATCGACCTCGGTGGCGTCCTCGAGAAAGCGGTCGATGAGCACCGGCCTCTCGGCTGAGAGGCCACCCTCGATTCCGAGGCTGCCGAAGTGGCTCAACTCGGCCATGGCCCGCTCGAGCTGTGTGTCGTCGTAGACGATCTGCATGGCGCGGCCACCGAGCACGTAGGAGGGGCGCACGAGGACCGGGTAGCCGACCTGGTCGACAACCGCTCTGGCTGAGTCGAGGTCGCCAGCGGTTCCACCCGGTGGTTGGGGTATGTCCAGTTCGCCGCAGAGCACGTTCCAGCGCTCACGGTCCTCGGCCAGGTCGATGGAGTCGGGACTGGTGCCTGCCACAAGGTCACCCGGAATGGCGCCGGCCAGCTTGAGCGGAGTCTGTCCACCCAGTGAGACGATGACGTGTGAGGGCCGCTCGGCATCGATGACGTTGGCGACATCCTCCTCTGTCAGTGGCTCGAAGTAGAGGCGATCGCTGGTGTCGTAGTCGGTGGAGACGGTCTCGGGATTGCAGTTGACCATGATCGTCTCAAAGCCGGCGTCGGACAGGGCGAAGCTGGCGTGCACACAGCAGTAGTCGAACTCGATGCCCTGGCCTATGCGGTTGGGGCCCGACCCCAGGATCATCACCTTGGTCCGGTCCGAGGGTCGAACCTCGTCCTCGTCCTCCCACGTGGAGTAGTGGTACGGCGTCTCGGCGTCGAACTCGGCGCCGCACGTGTCGACGGTCTTGAAGGTGGGCCAGACGCCGACCGCCTCGCGGGCCGCACGGGCATCAGCCATGTCGACGCCGAAGAGGTGGGCCACCTGGGCGTCTGCGAACCCCAGTCGCTTGGCGCTGCGCCAGTCGGCCCTTTCCAGGGCTCCGATACCGGTACCTTCGGCAGCAATCGAGTCGAGGTGCAGTCGCTCCTCGCTGATTGCCAGGATCTGGTCGAGGAACCAGGGGTCCACCCCGGTTGCGACACGGATGGCTTCGATGCCCACCCCTCGGCGCAGCAGGACCTCTAGTTGGAGGATGCGCACCGGAGTGGCCACGGCCGCAGCCGCCAGGAGAGTGTCGTCGTCGATCTGGTCGAGGGTGGCTTCAGCCGGGTCGGCGTTGAGGCCCAGCCTTCCGTTCTCAAGGGACCGCATGCCCTTCTGGAGCGACTCGGGAAAAGTACGGCCGATGGCCATGACCTCGCCAACCGACTGCATGGACGTACCGAGAACCCCGGTTGTTCCGGGAAACTTCTCGAACGCCCACCTTGGAATCTTGGTGACCACGTAGTCGATGGTGGGCTCGAACGCCGCCGGGGTCTTCTTCGTGATGTCGTTGGGGATCTCATCGAGGGTGTAGCCGACAGCCAGGCGTGCGGCGATCTTGGCGATAGGAAAACCGGTTGCCTTGGATGCAAGCGCCGAGGAACGGCTGACCCGGGGGTTCATCTCAATAACGACCTGGTCGCCGGTGTTCGGGTTCACGGCGAACTGGACGTTTGACCCGCCGGTCTCCACCCCTACCCGACGCAGGCAGGCAAAGGCGGCATCGCGCATCTCCTGGTACTCGACGTCGGTGAGGGTCTGGGCAGGGGCCACCGTGACGGAGTCACCGGTGTGGACGCCCATGGGGTCCAGGTTCTCGATGGAGCACACGACCACGCAGTTGTCGGCGCGGTCGCGCATGACCTCAAGCTCGTACTCCTTCCATCCGGCGATCGACGCCTCGATGAGTATCTCGCTGATCGGGCTGGCAGCCAGGCCCTCGGACACCACCTTGTGGAACTCCTCATCGGTTGAGGCAATGCCTGTGCCACGGCCACCCAGGATGTACGCGGGGCGGATCACGACCGGCAGTCCGACCTCGGCGACGACCCGCACCGCCTCGTCCATATCATGGGCGGTTCCCGAGGCGGGCACCCCGAGGCCGATTCCGGTCATGGCGTCTTTGAACCTGGCCCGGTCCTCGGCTGTGGCGATCGCCTCGGCATCGGCCCCGATCAACTCCACCCCGTACTCCTCGAGCACGCCGGCCTCGGCCAGCTCCATGGCCAGGTTCAGTGCCGTCTGGCCGCCGAGGGTCGGCAGCAGTGCATCGGGGCGTTCACGGTTGATTATGCGGGTGAGGACATCGAGGCGCAGGGGTTCGACATAGGTGGCGTCGGCAAAGTCCGGGTCGGTCATAATCGTGGCCGGGTTGGAGTTGGCCAGGATCACCCGGTAGCCCTCGTCGCGCAGCACGCGACAGGCCTGGGTGCCCGAGTAGTCGAACTCGCAGGCCTGGCCGATCACGATCGGGCCAGAACCGATCAGCAGGATGCTCTCTATGTCGTCGCGGCGCGGCATTAGCGACCACCCACCGAATGGGAGGCCATCAAACGCTCGAAATCGTCGAACAGGTAGCGGCTGTCGTGCGGTCCCGGGCCGGCCTCAGGGTGGTACTGAACGCTGAATGCCGGAACCGACCGGCACGAGATGCCCTCGACGGTCTGGTCGTTCAGGTTCACGTGCGTCAGGTCGACAGCCGGAATGGAGCCATCGGCGACGCAGTAGTTGTGGTTCTGGCTGGTTATCTCGACGGAACCGGTGACCAGGTTGCGGACAGGGTGGTTCCCACCATGGTGCCCGAACGGAAGCTTGAAGGTCTCGCCACCGAGGGCTCCGGCCAGAACCTGGTGGCCCAGGCAGATACCGAACAGCGGAACCTCGTCCAGCAACTCACAGACCGCCGCGCGGACGTGTTCAAGCGGTTCGGGGTCGCCCGGCCCGTTTGACAGGAACACCCCGTCAGGTGCCATTGCCAACACATCGGCGGCCGTGGTCGAGGCCGGCACGACCGTGACCTCACCCAGGGCCGACAGGTGCCTCACGATGGTGCCCTTGATGCCAAGGTCGTAGGCCACAATCCGGCGCCCACCACCGGTGGAGGCCACCGTGTAGACCTGCTCGCAGGTCACGCCGGCCACCATGTCCAGGCCGTCGGTACTGACAGCGTCGGCCGCTACAGCCGTCAGCGTTGCCTGGTCGGCCGTGCCGAACGCCCCGGGCATGGCGCCCTGGTCGCGCAGGTGCCGGGTGAGGCGCCTCGTGTCAACACCGGCGATTCCGGCCACACCGTGGGCGACAAGCATCGAGTCCAGGTCGCCACCGGCCCGCCAGTTGCTGTGGAGCCGCGCCATGTCGCGTACAACCACCCCGCCGCAAAAGGGCCGACGACTCTCGTTATCGTCGTCGTTGACTCCGTAGTTTCCGATGTGCGGGTACGTGAACGTGATTATCTGCCCGGCATACGACGGGTCGGTGATGACCTCCTGATAGCCGGAGAGGACCGTGTTGAAGACCACCTCGCCGGTGGCCACGCCATCGGGAGCGGCCGCTCCGATCGCCTCGCCCTCAAAGATCGACCCATCGGCCAGGACCAGATGTGCCTCGACCCGGCTGCGCCGGCTCACCGGCGTGCCTCGCCATCTACAACCACGGGCTCACCGGCGCTGATGGTGTGCCTAACCCGGCCCCGCAGGGTGCGCCCCTCGTAGGGCGTGTTGGAGCTGGGGCTGGCCATGGCCCGGCCTGATACCGTCCAGGTCTCGTCGGGGTCGATCACGCAGAGGTTGGCGTGGTTGCCCGCCACGACAGGCGTCCCGTGCCTGTCGCCGAGGCCGGCGATGGCCGCCGGGCGCCACGACATGAGCGCCAGGATGTCGGGCAGGTCCAGCCCGGACTCCTCCAACGCCAGGGAGAATGCTGTTTCGAGGCCCAGCATCCCAGGTGGTGCCGAGTCGAACGACTGCTCCTTTGAATGGTCCGTATGGGGGGCGTGGTCCGTTGCGATGGCGTCGATCGTGCCGTCGGCCAGGCCCTTGCGCACGGCTGCCACGTCGTCGTCGGTGCGCAGCGGCGGGTGCACCTTGAAGACCGGGTCGTATGACGCACAAGCAGCATCTGTGAGGCTGAAGTGGTGGGTCGTCGCCTCGGCTGTCACGGGCAGGCCGGCGGCCTTGGCACCCCGGACCATCGCCACCGAGCTGGCCGTGGACAGGTGCTGGAAGTGCATGTGCGCACCGGTCAGGCGCACCAGGGCGATGTCGCGCATGACCATCAGTTCCTCGGCCTCGGCAGGCTGACCGGGAATGCCGAGCCGCGACGACCAGTCACCCTCGTGCATGTATCCACCGTCGGAAAGTGCCGAAACCTCACAGTGCTGGGCCAGCACCACGGGCCGGCCCAGACGGGCCGTCAACCCGGTCGAGTACTCCATGATGCGACGCATCAGCCTCGGGTCCTGGACGCCCGTTCCGTCGTCGGTGAAGATGCCGACCCCCATGTCGACCAACTCCCCCATTGGAGCCATGTCGACGCCGAGGCGACCAACGGTCATCGCAGCGGTCGGCACGATCTCACAAAGCGCCGCCGCTCCCAGGTTCCTGACCTGTTCAACGACGGCCGCACAGTCCGTGACCGGCTCGGTGTTGGGCATGGCCACCAGCACCGTGTAGCCCCCCAGGGCGCCTCCCCGGGACCCAGTCTGGATTGTCTCGGCATCCTCCTGGCCGGGCTCCCTGAGGTGGACGTGCAGGTCCACGAAACCCGGGGCAACGACACAACCCGAGGCATCCAGGTTGATGTCGCCGCTCAGGTCGTTGCCGACCGAGGAGATCCGACCATCGTCGCCGATCTCAACGTCGAGAATCCGTTCTCCCTGTGAATCGACAACCGTTCCGCCGCGCAGCACGAGGCTCATCCGTCCACCCCCTGGTCGGCTCCGGACTGGTCGGGCGCCAGGTCCATGCCTGATCCCAGCAGCATGAACAACACCGCCATCCGGACAGAGACGCCGTTCGACACCTGGTCCAGGATCACAGAACGCGGATCGGTCGCCACCTCGGTCGTCAACTCGACACCCGGATTGGTGGGGCCCGGATGCAGGATCACCGCATCAGCCGCCAACAACCCCCCACGCCGGGCATCCATCCCGTAGTCGGTTGCGTACTCGCGCAGGGATGGCACAAGGCCCTCATTTATCCGCTCCCGCTGCATCCGCAACAGGTAACAGGCATCCAGGCCGGGAAGCACCGCGTCCAGGTCATGTGAAACCGTCACCGGCCAACCGTCTATCGATGGTGGCAGAAGAGTGGGTGGAGCCACCAGCACCACCTCGGCGCCCAGCAGCGAAAATGCCAGGATGTTGGATCGCGCAACCCTGGAGTTGCGGATGTCGCCGACGATGCCGATCCTCATGCCATCCAGGTCGCCGCGCCTCTCACGCAACGTGTAGCAGTCGAGCAGGGCCTGGGTGGGGTGCTCGTGGCACCCGTCGCCGGCGTTGATGACACATGCATCGGTCCAGTCAGCCAACCTGTGGGCGGTGCCGGCCATTGCGTGGCGGACAACGATGGCGTCGGCCCCGTACGAACCGATCACCTCGACCGTGTCTCGCAGGCTCTCACCCTTGCTCAGTGACGACGAGCCCGCGGTGAAGGTCATGATGTCGGCCGACAGCCGTTTGGCAGCGGTCTCAAACGACATCCGGGTCCGCGTGGAGTCCTCGAAGAACAACGACGCCACCGTTCTTCCACGCAGGGCCGGAACCTTCGGAATCGAACGCCTGCCGACCTCGGCGAACGTGTCGGTCAGGTCCAGGATTCCCTCGATGTCGCCACGGGACATCCCGTCGATGCCAAGCAGGTGCCTCCAGGTCGTGACTGCGGTGCTCACTTCTCCACCGACCCCAGGTCAACACCCAGAGGATGAACATCGACGACTTCGTCACGCCTGGTCGGAAGGTTCTTGCCCACGTAGTCGGGCCTGATCGGCAGTTCCCTGTGCCCACGGTCGATCATCACAGCCAACTGGACCGACCGGGGCCTCCCGTAGTCGCAGACGGCATCCATCGCCGCCCGGATCGTACGGCCGGTGAACAACACGTCGTCGACGAGCACGATCAGGCTGTTGTCGATGTCGGCCGGAAGGTCGGTTGCGGCCTCTGGTACGACCGGTCGGATGCCGATGTCGTCGCGGTACAACGCCACGTCGAGATAACCCAGCGGCGGCCTGAGGCCCTCGATGTCCTCGAGGGCCTCGACAAGACGTTCAGCCACCGGCACGCCACCCGTCTGCAGGCCGACCACGACCACGCCGTCGAGACCGTGGTTGCGCTCGATGATCTCGTGTGCCATGCGTAAGATCGCACGACCCATGTCGTCGGCGGTCATGACCCGGGCGTGGGCGACAAAAACGCCCCCGAACGGGGGCGTCCGACTGCGTTCTCTCTCGGCCATCTGACCAGTCTCCTCGATCCGTCCGGGCCTCTCGGGACCCGCTTCACGGTCGAGAACAGACCCTACCCGCGACTGCACCTACCCCGCGCACCCCCTACCTCGTCCCTGACCCCGGCCGTCGCCATCGCCGAACTCCGCTCGCTCGCAGGCCGCTCTCGCTCGTCGAGACCCGACACTGACGCCGACCTCGAACAGCTCCCCGCTCAGTCCGTGCACACGGTTGATCAGTGCAGGACCTCCATCGAGCACCAGCCGGCTACCAGGGTCCTCCGCATCAGTCGCGAAATCCCGGCCACCCCCGGCACCCCACCCTCGACCAACCAACTCCCGGGCTTCTCCCTCCCAGGCAAACCAGCAGCGAAGATACGACAACCCTGTGGGGAGTCGTTGCCAACGCTGTGAGGAGCAGGCGTTGGAGCGTGAGCGGTGTCGGGTCGGGATTCGGGTGGAGCCTGCGCAGCCGAACCCGGCCCGGCGACGCAGCGGTTGGAACAGAATCGGTGCCAGAAAGGTGGTGTCAGGAACCGGGCCGCAGTTCTTCGGCAATTCGCGCGACAACCCCGTTGACAAACCTGCCCGACTTCTCGGTCGAGTACTCGCCCACCAGCTCCACGACCTCGGAGAGCACCGCGGAGGTGGGGACATCGTGCTGGTGTGCCAACTCGTAGACGGCCATGCGGATCAGCGCCAGGTCGATGGCCGGCATTCGTCCAGTGCTCCATCCCTCGGAGTAGTTGTCGATCAGGTCGTCGAGTTCATGGATGTTGCCGGCGACTCCCTCAACCAGTTGAACGGTGTAGGGCTCGGGTGGGATCGGCTGTTCGGCAAGAACCTCCAGTGGGTCGACGCCCCGCGTGTGGGCGGCGTAGAGCAGACCGAGAGCGGTCTCTCGGGCCTCGCGGCGTGAGCCGATGGCATCTCCGGGGCTGCGTGACATGGTCAGGACGGTGGCGGCTGCTCGCCTGGCTCAGACCCTGCTGAGATATTCACCGGTGCGGGTGTCGACCTTGACGTGTTCGCCCTTTTCGATGAACAGCGGCACGGAGATGACGAGACCGGTCTCGAGGGTTGCGGGCTTGCGGGCGCCGGACACGCGGTCGCCCTGCAGGCCGGGTTCGGTTTCGGTGATGGTCAGTTCGACGGATGCGGGTAGGTCGACACCGATCACGTCCTCGCCGTACATCATGAGGAGTGCTGTGTTCTGTTCGACGAGGTACTGGGATGCTTCGCCGAGCGTCTCGGGGCTGACGGTGAGCTGGTCGTAGGTCTCGGTATCCATGAACACGTAGTCGGTGCCGTCGCGGTAGAGGAACTGCATTGCCCGCTTGTCGATGATCGCCCGCTCGACCTTCTCGCCGGCGCGGAAAGTGCGGTCGATAACGGCTCCGGTGCGGGAGTTCTTGAGGGTGGTGCGTACGAAGGCGTGGCCCTTGCCCGGCTTGACGTGCTGGAACTCGACCACCGAAAAGAGGGTGTCGTCGAGCTCGAGGGTCATCCCGTTCTTGAGGTCGTTGGTGGTGATGATCGGCATGTTCTGGTCTCGCTGTCGGGGTGTGGTGGGTCGTGTTACGTGTCAGGTGGCGCTGGGCGACATGGTGAGGCGTCGGCAGCCTCCGCTCTCCACGACCACCGTGTCCTCCCAGCGGACGCCGCCGACTCCGGCGATGTAGGCACCCGGTTCGACGGTGACCACCTGGCCGCTGCGAAGGGTAGCAGTGGAGGTTCCCGACAGGGCCGGTGCCTCGTGGATGTCGAGGCCCACGCCGTGGCCGGTTCCGTGGGTGAAGGCGTCACCGAGGCCGGCTCCTGTGAGGACGCTGCGGCATGCGGTGTCGACTGCTGCTGTAGCCACACCGTCGGCAATGGTGGCCATTCCTGCCTGCTGTGCCGCGAGCACCATGGTGAGCATTTCGGCCTCGGGGCCGTCACCTGTTCCGCCGATGCGGACCGAGCGGGTCATGTCGGAGTGGTAGCCGTCGACGATGGCGCCCAGGTCGCAGACCACGAGGTCCCCGCTGGCGATGACCCTGTCACCAGGGCGGGCATGGGGGTGGGCGCTGTTGGGTCCTGCCGCCACGATGGTCTCAAAGGCCCTGTCGGATGCGCCGAGGCTCCGCATGGTGTCGTCGAGCGCCGAGGCGACCTGCCTCTCGGTTGGTCCCGTGTCGAGCATTGGCCAGACTTCGGCGAGTGCCTTGTCGGCTATCGCTGCGGCTGCGCCGATGCGGGCCAACTCTCCCTCATCCTTGACCTCGCGCAGGGATTCGACGAGGCCGCCGGTGGGTACAAGTGCGGTTCCGTCGAACCAGTCGGCGAACCTGCGCTGGTCTGTCCATGTGATGGAGTCGGCCTCGAGGCCCAGGTCGGTGCTGCCGGTGGTAAGGCCCTTCATGAGTTCCTGGCGTCCGGCGACGGCTATCTCCACCTCAACCTCGGTGCCGGCGGCGGTGACCTCCCGGGGTGCCTGATCGGCGTAGCGGCCGTCGGTGACCAGCACGGCCCTGTCCGCGTCGACCCAGAGCAGTCCGGCTGAGCCGGTGAACCCGGTGAGGTATCCGACGTTGGTGGTGGAGGTGATGAGCAGCGCCCCGCAGCCGGCGTCATCCAGGCTGGTCCGTAGCCGGCCCAGGCGCAGCCCCACCTCCATGGGTGGAAGCACGGGCGTTGTCACGGGTCGCTCAGGCGGGGGCCAGGAGGGCCGCTACGGCGTCCATAGCCAGGCGGTAGCCGTCGCTGCCGAAGCCGGCGATGGTGCCGGCGGCTACCGGTGCCACGACCGAGGTGTGGCGCCACGGCTCGCGGGCTGCCGGGTTGGACAGGTGCACCTCGATGACGGGCCCGTCAAAGGCGGCGAGGGCGTCGTGGATGGCCCAGGCGTAGTGGGTGAAGGCACCGGGATTGATGACGATGGCAGCGCAGTTGGCGCGGGCCGCGTGGATGGCGTCGACCAGCTCTCCCTCGTGGTTGGACTGCAGGTGGTCGATCGCCAGCCCGTGGGCTGTGGCCGCCTCGGTTGCCACGGCCAGGTGGTCGTCGAGGGTTTCGGCCCCGTACACCTCGGGTTCCCGCTCACCGAGCAGGTTCAGGTTGGGGCCCGACAACACCATCACGGTCTGTGTGCTCATATCTGGCGGTTCCTCTCGTTCCCAGGGCTCATCTCACCCTGTCCAGCGTATTTCTTGCAAGGTCGGGGTCGACCCCGTGGACCGGCTCGACGCCGTCGGGGCCGTCCAGCACGAAGGTCAGGCCGTCGAATGCCTTCTTGTCACGGCCCATCGCCGCAAGCAGTTCGTCGTCGTCCACTCCGGCGGGTAGTGCACGCGGCAGGTCGTAGTGGTCGACGATGCGTCGGTGTTCATCCACCCTGTCGATGTCGATGCGGCCCATTGCAGCAGCCAGTTCGGCTGCGTACACCAGGCCCACAGCAACGGCCTCGCCGTGGCGCATGTCGTAGCGACCGGTGGTCTCGATGGCGTGGGCGAGGGTGTGCCCGTAGTTGAGTACCATCCGGCGCCCGGCCTCACGTTCGTCGGCGGCCACCACCTCTGCCTTGATCTCAACGCATCTGGCCACCTGCTCGTCCAGGTCGAGGCTCTCCATGCCGTCACCGCCGAGGAAGTGGTACTTGGCCATCTCTCCCCTTCCGCAGCTCATCTCCCTCTCGGGGAGGGTCGTCAGGGTGTCGGTGTCGCAGAACACAGCCGTCGGCTGCCAGAACGCCCCGACGAGGTTCTTGCCCTGTGGGAGGTTCACGCCTGTCTTGCCGCCGATAGCTGCGTCGATCTGGGCCAGCAGGGTGGTGGCCACGTGTGCCACGGGTACGCCCCGGTGGTAGCTGGCTGCGGCGAAGCCGGCCACGTCGGTGACCACCCCCCCTCCTATGCCAATGACCATGTCGCCCCTTGTGAGGCCCCATGAGGAGAAGCCGCTGCAGAGGTCCTCGATGGTGGCAAGGGTCTTGGCCGACTCTCCGTCGGGGATAGTGAAGACCCGCTGCTCGCCAGCAGTCTCAACCTCTACCCCGATTCCCTTCTGGGTCACGATGGCGACACGCGACACGGGTGGGAGCACGGTCAACATGCCGTCGATTGCCACGGGTCCGATCACCACCGGGTAGGAGCGTCCGCCGGGCAGGGGTACGTCGACGATGATCATGTGGTCACCGGGTCGGGCAATGCGGCTGCAACGGTATCGGCCACCTCGTCGACGGTCATGTCGTCGGTGTCAACCACGTGGTCGGCTGCGGCCTCGTAGTCGGGGCCACGCAGGGACGACAGTTCGGTGAGCACCTCGGCCGGGTTGCCTGCCTGGAGGAGGGGCCTGCCAATACCGTCACCGACCCGGTCGGCGAGTGTCTCCGGCCGGGCTCTCAACCAGATGACCGTTGCCCGCTCGGACAGGAGTTCCCTGTTGGGTCGGCGTTCGAGGACGCCGCCACCGGTTGACAACACGACGGGTTGCACCAGCGACAGCACATCTGCCAGCGCTGCCTGCTCGCAGTCCCGAAAGCCGGACTCGCCCTGTTCCTCGAACAGCACGCCCACTGAGCGGCCCTCGCGGCCGGTCACCAGCACGTCGAGGTCCAGGTGGCGGAGGTTCCGACGCTGAGCCACAGCTGCGCCCACGTCGCTCTTTCCGGCTCCCATGAGACCCACCAGCGCAAGGTGGGGCCCGCCGGGGCCGTCGTGGTCGATTGCCATCACGACAGGCTACTTATGCGGGCCCTCCGGCTCGGGCGAATACCGCTTCATGGGATCGAAACAACGAGGACGGCTGCAGCTCCAAGCCACGGACCGAAGGCCAGCGTCTGAGGCCACCGGTGCCCCCGAAGGCGTCCCATCACCTGCCACACCAGGGCGGACAGACAGGCCATCAGGACCGCCGTGAGGACCGCAGTGGGTAACCCGGTTCCTCCGGCGAAGCCGATCTGCCATCCCAGGGGGCAGCCAGCTTCACGTCGCCGCCGCCGAGGCCTGATGGCGCAAGCACCTTGACCATGAGCAGTAGGCCGCCGTATGAGAGGGCACCGACGCAGGCCCACAGCAGGCTCTCAGGACGTCCACCTGCGAGCGCAGTGGCGGCGTCGAGGACTATGAGACCTGCCGGGAGGGGGCGACCATTGGGTCCGGTAGGCGTCGGCTGCGCAGGTCCACAGCCGAGAGGGCCGCGAGCCAGGCCACCATCCAGACAAGGGCCACGGCTGGCGCCGGATCCATGGGAACCGCAGGGGGTTCAGCTGGCTGTGCGGGCAGCTAGCTCGACCCGTGCAGCCTGTTCCATGGCCGCCACCGGCGCCTCCCCACCCGTCCAGTGGGTGAAGGCCAGCGCAGCCTGGAAGATGAGCATCGAGAGGCCTCCGTGGGCCTCGACACCGCGTTCGCGGAGTGCCACCACCCAGGGTGTGGCGAGGGGGTGGTAGATGAGGTCGACGGCGACCTGGCCCGGGTACAGGAGGTCGGGGTCGACGGGCATCGTGGAACCACCTTCGCCCATGCCGATCGGTGTCGCGTTGACAACCAGGTCGGCGCCTGCCACCGCATCGGTGTCGGCGACCCGCCCGACCCCGTCGGCGAGGCCGGCGGCCACCTCCGCCCCGGTTGGTGTCCGGTTGACCACAGCCACATCTGATGCTCCGGCAACACCCAGGGCGTGGACGACGGCCCTGGCTGCGCCACCCGCTCCGAGAACGACGGCCCTGCAGCCTGCGGGGCCGAAGCCGGCATCGTGGGCGAGGCCGTCGATGAACCCGCCACCATCGGTGTTGTGGCCAAAGAGGCACCCGCCGTCGAGAACCACACAGTTCACAGCGTTGAGGCGCCCGGCAACGTCGCTCAACTCATCGACCGCTACGGCAACGGCCGCCTTGTGGGGCATAGTCACAGAGAGGCCCACGAGGTTCTCGCTGCGGGCCCAGTCGAGCGCCCGTGCGGTGTCTCCCTCGGCTACCTCGTGTGCGATGAACGTCCAGTCCAGGTCGGCTGCCGCGAAGGCTGCGTTCATGATCACCGGAGACAGCGAGTGCGCGACCGGTGAACCGATCACCGCCGCCATTCGGCTTCCGGACCGTCGCGTCTCAGCCACAGCCAAGGTCCTTTTCTACACATACCCGGCGCGCATCCTCGAATTCGTCTGCTGTCTCGGCGAAGGTGTGTGCTCCCACAACGTCGTTCTCGTCGGTACGCACGTAGTAGAGCCAGGAGCCGTCTGCCGGGGCCAGGGCGGCCTCGAGGGAGGAGCGACCGGGGGCTGCGATGGGTGTGGGCGGAAGGCCTGCCACGACCCTCGTGTTCCACATGGACTTGGTGTCCAGGTCCTCTGCGGTGAGGGGCTCGCCAGCGGTCTTGGCCACGGCGTAGCGGGTGCTGGCGTCGATGCCGAGAGTCCATCCCATGTTCAACCTGTTGTGGATGACCCGGCTTATCTTGGCCCGGTCGCCGTCGAGCAGGGCCTCCTCTTCGATGAGTGAGGCCAGGATGACCGCGTCGTAGGGGGTGAGGCCCAGTTCCACTGAGCGCTCCTCAAGGTCGAGTTCCTCCACAACCGCCAGGAACTGGTTGTGCATGCGGACGAGCAGGCCCAACTCGTCGGTGATCGTCGCGTCGTCAAGCTGGTATGTGTCAGGGAACAGGAGGCCCTCGACAAGGAGGAACGGCAGCTCGCCGGGGTAGTGCTCCCAGATGAGGCGGTCGCTGGCGAGGGCCGCACGCATCTGGGCCTCGTCGAAGGTGGGCATCCTGCGGACCACACGGTTCACCATCTGGTTCAGGGTCAGGCCCTCGGGGACCGTGATGCGGACGACCTCTTCGGGCAGGGGACCCTCTTCGAGAAGCGCAACGGTGTCATCAAAGGAGAGGTGTTCCTGGAGCACGTAGTCGCCTGCCTGGAACGAGTACTCGATGCCGGCCGGGCAGTCGATGAGCCACTGCAGTCCAGAGGGGCACCGCATCCACTGGCGGAACATCGCAGGGTGGTCGATTACGCCGGAGTCGCCGAGCGCCACCGCTACGTCATTGGTTGACCAGCCTTCCAGGATGGTCAACTCCACCTCGTCGCCGGGTGGTGCGCTGGGTCGAAGCTGGTTGTCTACCCAGCCGCGGAAGCCACCGAACGCGACGGCCGCTCCGAACAGCACCACGGCAAGCACCCCTCCCCACCTTGGAATGGGTCCCAGCAGTGGCCGGTGGCGTACCCAGGTGACGTCGGGGCTGGGCTCGTCGGTCGGAAGGGGTTGCTCTGTGAGGATCTCCTCGTCGGGCTCCTGGCCGGACTGGTCGGCCTCCCAGGCGACCACCTGGTCGATGGGTCGGGTCTCTGAGAACTCAGGTTTGGAGTGCAGGTCGGGATAGTCGTCACCGGTCCCTTCCGGCATGTCGGGGGTTTCGTCGCTCATGTCGGCTCTCCCCCGGCCCGGCCCTCGAGCCATGCCTGGAGCATCACCGAGGCAGCCACCTTGTCGACCACCTTGCGGCGATCCTCTCCGCTCATCTCCTGTTCACGAAGTTGCTTTTCGGCGGTGGCCGTGGTGAGGCGCTCATCGTGGGTCTGGACCGGCACGGACAGCCGGGTTGCCAACTGGTCGGCTTCGGCGATCATGGTCTTGGCCATTGGGCCAACGGAGCCGTCGAGCGAGTAGGGCACGCCGACCACCACTACCTCGGCCTCCCATTCGGCGACCAGGGCCGCCACTGCGCGGTGTTCGCCCTCCCTGTCGCCGGTGCGTACCAGTACCTCGATCGGCATTGCCAAGCGGCCGTCGCTATCGCTGACGGCCACGCCGATCCGCTTCGTGCCCAGGTCTAGGCCTATTGCCCGCACGACTGCGCTGCAGGCCTAGCCGGCCAGGGCTGCTGCCCGTGCCTGCTCGAGTGCCTCGGGAAGGTTCTCGGGGGACCTGCCGCCGACGACGGTGAGGTCGGGGCTCGGGCGTCCACCACCGTCAATCGTCTTTGCGGCATCGGCTACGAGCGCACCTGCATCGAGGCCGCTGTCGGGTGTTACGGCTGCCACGAGGGCGGCTCCGCCACCGTCGGGTGAGGTGCCGAGCACGACGGCTCGTACGCCGTCACGGTCACGTACGGCGACTGCCAGGTCGCGTAGGCCGTCGCGGTCGATGCCGTCGACCATGGTCACGACGATCCCGTCGTCGGCCGAGGCTGCCAGTTCGTCGGCGCGGCCCAGGGCCAACTCACGCCTGGCGCCAGCCAACTCAGAGCGAACGGCCTTGGCCTCGGCCAGGCGCTTCGTGATGCCGTCGATCAGGTCGTCGACGGGTACACCGACCAGGTCAGCGACCTCGGCCAGGGATGCCTCGGCTCCACGGAGCCGCTCTATGGGTGCTGTTCCGGTGACTGCCTCGAGGCGACGGATGTTGGAGCCGATGGACCCCTCTGTTGTGATCTTCACGAGCCCGATGTCGCCCAGGGCTGACACGTGGGTTCCCCCGCAGAGTTCAACCGAGTTGGGGCCAGCTTCGAGCACACGCACCTGGTCTCCGTACTTGTCACCGAAGAAGGCAATAGCGCCAAGGGCCTCGGCCTCTTCGCGGCTGGTCTCGAAGTTTCGGCACTCGTGGTTGGAGAGGATCTCAGCGTTGGTGAGGTCCTCGACGGCGGAGACCTGTTCGGCGGTCATGGCCTCAAAGTGGCTGAAGTCGAAGCGCAAGTGGTCGGGTCCCACCCATGACCCCTGCTGCTTGACGTGGTCGCCCAGAACCTGTCGCAGCGCCCAGTGGAGGATGTGGGTTCCGGTGTGGTTGCGTCGGATTGCTGCGCGGCGTTGTGGGTCGATGGTGGCCGTCACGGTCTGTCCGACATCGGGGCCCGGTGTGTCGGCAGTGACCTTGTGGCAGTGCAGGCCGTCGAGGGCGAGGGTGGTATCAGCCACGTCGACGGACCCGCCGTCCCATGTGATGGTTCCGGTGTCGCCCACCTGGCCACCGGACTCGGCGTAGAACGGGGTGCGGTCGAGGACCACGACCTCTCCGTCGGAGAACACCACCACGGCCTCGGCACCGTCTTGTTCGCGACCCACGAACTCGGTTGGGCCACCTGCCTCCAGCACGGAGCGCAGGTCACCGACGGAGGCTGTGGTGCCGTCCTTGCGGGCCGAGCGGGCCATGTCCTGTTGGCGGGCCATGGCCACGCCGAATGCCTCGTTGTCGACTGCCACACCCTTCTCGGCCGTGATCTCTTGGGTCAACTCAAGGGGGAAGCCGTAGGTGTCGTGCAACTTGAAGGCCACGTCTCCGTCAAGCGTGGAGCCCTCGTCGAGGCCTTCGAGTGCATCGTCGAGGATCGCAAGGCCGGTTCGCAGGGTCTCGCGAAAACGGCCTTCTTCGCGTTCGAGGATGTCGCGCACGAAGGCGTGGTTGCGTACCAGGTCGGGGTAGTCGTCGCCCATGATGGAGACGACGGCGTCGACCAGCGTGGGCATGACGAGGTCCTCGACTCCAAGCAGCCAGGCGTGGCGCACTGCCCGACGGATGATGCGGCGCAACACGTAGCCGCGGTCCTCGTTGCTGGGGAACACCCCATCGCTGATGAGAAAGGTTGAGGACCGAGCGTGGTCGGCCAGGATGTGCTGGGACACGTCGGTGCGGTCGCTGGACCCGTGTTCCACCCCGGTGATTTCGCTGATGACGGCGAGGAGGCGCACGAACTCGTCGGTCTCCCATACCGAGTCGACCTCCTCCAGCACTGAGAGGATGCGTTCAAGGCCGGCGCCCGTGTCGATGGACGGCGCCGGCAGCGGCGTCATGGAGCCGTCCTCATGCTGCTCGAACTGCATGAAGACCAGGTTCCAGATCTCGATGAAGCGTTCCTCGCCTCCGTGGGTGGGGCCGCCGTCGGCGCCGAAGTCGGGACCCCTGTCCCAGAAGATCTCGGAGCAGGGTCCACACGGCCCGGTGTCGGCCATTCGCCAGTAGTTGTCCTCGTCGAGGCGCTGGATGCGTTCGACGGGCACGCCGACCTCGTCGCGCCAGATGGCCTCGGCCTCATCGTCACTGACGTGGACGGTCACCCAGAGTCGGTCGGGGTCGAGGCCCAGGACATCGGTCACGAACTCCCAGGCGAAGGCGCAGGCGTCGGACTTGAAGTAGTCGCCGAAGCTGAAGTTGCCCATCATCTCGAAGAAGGTGAGGTGGCGACTGGTTCGGCCGACCTCGTCGAGGTCGTTGTGCTTGCCGCCGGCCCTCACGCACTTCTGGACGGTTACCGCCCGGTCCCATGGGGCTGGTTGTTCTCCCACGAAGTAGGGCTTGAAGGGGACCATTCCAGCTACCGTGAACAGCAGCGTGGGGTCGTGTGGGATCAGGCTACCGGAGGGCTCATGGTGGTGGCCCCTGTCGACGAAGTAGTCGACGAATGCGCGCCTTACGCCGTTGGCTGAGTGTTCTGCCATGGTCGGGCCACTCTACCGGGGTGGCCTCGCTGGCTATGAGCAGGTTGTGTCGCTCAGCGGAGCGGCCCGGCTGGTCGGTGGTTGCGGCGCGACCGGTGCCCGCTGCGGCGAAAGGCATAGTCGTGGCCGTCTGGGCCTGCCGGGTCGTCTGTCGCCATGTCATCGCGAATCTGCCTGACCCTGCGGACCAGATCGGCTCCCTGGTCGACCACGGCCGATGACCGCTCGGCAAGTTCCCTCCGGAGGTGTTCGGGCGTGTAGCGCTCGACGGTTCGACGCAGGCGCCGCTGGAACCACATGGAGGTTGCGTTGCCCACCAACCATCCAATCACGAGCCAGAAGATGCGGCGTCTCACTGTTTACCTCCCCCGCTGCCGGGGTCGTCGGGTGGGTCGCCGCGGTGGCGTGCCATGCGTTCGGCCACCTCCGCCTCGAACCCGTGTGGGGATGGATCGTAGTAGGTGTTGTCGACGACCTCGGGGGGCCTGTACTGCTGTGCCACCCACCCGTCCGGGTCGTCGTGGGGGTACTCGTAGCCGTAGCCGTGGCCCAGGTCGGCGGCTCCCTTGTAGTGGGCGTCACGCAGGTGCATGGGCACGAGGCCGGTACCGGCTGACCTGGCGTCGGCACCGGCCCGGCTCAGCCCGACGGTGACCCGGTTGGACTTTGGTGCGGTGGCCAGGTGGACGACGGCGTGTGCCAGGTTCAGGCGGGCCTCAGGCAAGCCTACGAACTCCACGGCCCGGGCCGCTGCGTCGGCCACCAGGAGGGACATGGGGTCAGCCATTCCGATGTCCTCGCTGGCCAGGATCACGAGGCGGCGTGCGATGAAGCGGGCATCCTCGCCGGCGTCGAGCATTCGGGCCAGCCAGTAGAGGCCGGCGTCTGCGTCGGAACCCCGGATGCTCTTGATGAACGCGCTGATCACGTCGTAGTGCTCATCGCGGCCGTAGAGAATTGCCTTGGTGCCGAGTGCGGCCTCGGCGTCGTCGACGCTGATCCGATCCGATTCGCGTCCGGTGGCCAGGGCAGTGGCCACCTCGAGGCTCGTGAGAGCGTGTCGGCCGTCGCCAGCCGCCCTGTCCACGAGCAACTTGATGGCGGCGTCATCAGCGGTCATTCCCTCGGCCTGGAGGCCACGCGACAACAGGCCGGCAAGGGCATCCTCGTCGAGGGGTTCGAGGCGGAACAGGGTGGAGCGTGACAGCAGGGGGGCGTTCACCTCGAAGTAGGGATTCTCGGTGGTGGCCCCGATCAGCACGAGCAGGCCTGATTCCACAGAGGGCAGCAGGGCGTCCTGTTGTGCCTTGTTGAAGCGGTGAACCTCGTCGAGGAACAAGATGGTGCCGACGTCGCGCTCCCCCAGCACGTTCTCGGCCCGTGCGATCAGCTCACGTACGTCCTTGACGCTGGCGCTGACGGCCGACAGTTCGGTGAACTCCTTGGATGTCAGGCGGGCCACCAGGCGGGCGAGGCTGGTCTTGCCGGTGCCGGGTGGTCCCCAGAGGATGACCGAGGAGAGCCTGTCGGTCTCGATGAGGCGCCGGAGCGGTCGCCCCTCCCCGACAAGGTGTGCCTGTCCGACGACGTCGTCGAGGCTGGTGGGCCGCAGTCGGTCGGCCAGCGGCGCACGCCCGGTGAGGCGCTCCCGGGCGGCGTCGGAGAACAGGTCGTTGGCCATCACCGTCGAACCTAGGGCCTCGGCGCAGGTTCGGGTGGCCGGTCCGGCTACTCGCTTCTGGGGAGGACCCGCAGGCCCAACTCCTCGAGGTGGCGGTCGTCGATCGGTGTGGGTGCGCTGGTGAGCGGGTCGGCGCCCGACTGGGTCTTGGGGTAGGCGATGACCTCGCGGATGTTCTCCTCGCCGGCCAGGATCGCGATGAGGCGGTCCATGCCGAAGGCGAACCCGGCGTGCGGCGGTGCGCCGTACCTGAAGGCGTCCAGCAGGAAGCCAAACCGTTCCTGGGCCTCGTCGGCGCCGATTCCCAGGATGGAGAAGATCTTCTGCTGGATCTCGCGCCGGTGGATCCGCACGCTGCCTGAGCCAAGTTCCCAGCCGTTCAGGACCAGGTCATAGGCCTGTGAGCGGACCGACAGGAGGTCGCCGGCCTCAAGTGTCTCGAGGTCGTCTTCATGGGGCATGGTGAACGGGTGGTGGGCCGGCATCGGGTTGCCTGCCTCGTCGAGCCCCTCGAAGAGGGGAAAGTCGACGACCCACAGGAAGTGGAGGCCTCCCTCGGTGACCGGTGGGCGTCCCAGTTCCAGGCGCAGCAGGCCCAGGATGCGACACGTTGTGTGGTGCTCATCGGCCACCAGCAGCACCAGGTCGCCCTCTTCGGCTTCGAGCGTGGTGCGCAGCGCCGCCTGTTCGTCGCCGGTGAGGAACTTGGCTACCGGCGAGTTGAGGCCGTCGGCCTCTACCTTCATCCAGACAAGGCCCTTGGCGCCCCAGCCCTTGCATGTCTCGGTCAGGTCGTCGAGGCGATTGCGTGACAGATCGGCCCCTCCGGGAACCCGGATGCCCTTGACACACGGAGCCTGGAAGGCACGGAAGTCGGTATCGGCGAACACGGGAGTCAACTCGACGAGTTCCATTCCGAAGCGGATGTCGGGCTTGTCGGAGCCGTAGCGCTCCCTGGCCTCGTGCCACGACATGCGGGGGAAGTCAGCCGGCCTCTCACCGGTGACTGCCTCGGCGGCCGATGCGACCGTGTGGGTGATGAAGGTGAGCACGTCGTCCTGGCTCACGAAACTGGCCTCGGCGTCGAGTTGCATGAACTCGAACTGGCGGTCGGCCCTGAGGTCCTCGTCGCGAAGGCAGCGGGCAATCTGGTAGTAGCGGTCGACGCCGCCGATCATGCAGAGCTGTTTGAAGATCTGGGGGCTCTGGGGCAGGGCGTAGAACGAGCCCGGCTCCTTGCGTGAGGGAACCACGAAGTCGCGTGCACCCTCGGGCGTGCTGGCAACCAGCATCGGCGTCTCGACCTCGATGAAGCCCTGTTCCTCCATGGCGGTCCGCACGGCGCTGTTGACCGTTGCCCTGACCTCGAGGTTCTTCTGGAGGCGCGGCCGGCGAAGGTCGACGTAGCGGTGGCGGAGCCTGAGGACCTCGTCGACATCGGTGCGTTCGTCGAGCGGGAACGGCGGCGGCTCTGACGCCGAGAGGATGGTCACCTCGGAGGCGTCAACCTCGATGGCTCCTGTGGAGAGGGCGTCATTGGCGGTGTCGGCCGGTCGTTCCCTGACCTGGCCGGTCACCTGGAGCACATACTCGGATCGCAGGTCGGCGGCGCCATCGACAACCACCTGGATGATGCCGCTGCGATCGCGGAGGTCCACAAAGGCCAGGTGCTCGCCGTGCTCACGGCGGCGTGCCACCCAACCACACAGGGTGACCTGGCGACCGACGTCGTCGCTGCGGAGGTCGCCGCAGCGGTCGGTTCGCATGGACGTCGTGTAATCGGGGCCTTGCCCGCCGTTGTCTTCGGTACTGCTTGTCACTTGAGCCTCGCTAGCAGGATGTCTGTGATGGAAGTGCACGGGACCGACTCCTGGCCGGCGTCGCCGCGAAGGTCGCGGAGGATCAGGGTGCCCGATTCCCGTTCGGTTTCTCCAACAATTACCGCCATGGCGGCACCACTGCGGTCGGCGGCACGCATCTGGGCCTTCATTGAGCGGTCGTCCCAGGAACGGTCGGCGCGTATGCCGGCGCGTCGCAGTTCGTCGGTGATCAACAGGGCCGCTTCGCCGCCCGTGGTATCGACCACGAACACGTCCACCGGCGCGTCGGGAGCCTCAAAGGCACCCTCTGCGTCGCACACCATGAGGGTGCGGTCGACACCGAGGGCGAAGCCCACGCCGGGTGTCGGTGGTGCACCCATTGCCTCGGCGAGGCCGTCGTAGCGGCCTCCCCCGCCGATGGCGTTCTGGGCTGCGTCGAACGTCTCAGAGGTGAACTCAAAGGTGGTTCGCACGTAGTAGTCGAGGCCACGCACCAGGCGCGGCTCGATGGTGAAGGGGATCTCAAGGCCGGTCAGTGCCGCCTTCACCTGATCGAAGTGGGTGCCGGCCTCGTCGGACAGGTGGTCCAGCATGCTGGGGGCCGAGGCGATCAGGTCGGCGTCCTCGGGCCGGTTGGAGTCGAGCACCCGCAGCGGGTTTGTCGCAAGCGTGGCCCTTGAGTCCTCGCTGAGGGCATCACTGTCGGTGGAGAAGTGGTCGTGGAGTGCAGCGACGTAACGGGCCCGGTCGTCGGGGCCACCCAGGGAGTTGACCAGCAGGGTTACCTTCCGCAGGCCCAGGCACTCGTAGAAGCGCCATGCCGTGGTGATCACCTCGGCATCCAGGTGTGGGTCCTCGGGGCCGAGGGCCTCGATGCCGACCTGGTCGAACTGGCGGAAGCGACCCTTCTGGGCCCGCTCGTAGCGGAAGTTGGGGCCTGCGTACCAGGCCTTCCACGGCAGGGTCGGGCGATGCTCGCCAAAGGAGCGCACGATCGATGCCGTCTGCTCGGGTCGCAGGGCGATGTGGCGGCCACCGCGGTCCTCGAACTCGTACATCTCCTTGCGGACGACGTCGGTGGCGTCGCCCAGGCGCCGGAAGACCTCGACGTGTTCGAACATCGGCGGCACGACCTCGGTGTAACCGGCGGCCTCGACAATGTCGGCGAACACGCCAACCAGGGCGCGACGGCGCGCCGATTCAGGCCAGAGGACGTCGTGTGTGCCCTTCGGCGCCCTGTAGATGGGGTCTGCCACGGGGGGAAAGGCTACCGGCCCCCGAGGTCACCGGCAGGCGATAACCGAACAGGTCCTCAGGAGCCCTGGCCGGGCACCACCCTGTAGACGTCGTACACGGAGTCGATCTCGGCGATGATGTGCAGTAGGGGCTCGAGGTGCGCGGCGTGGCCCATCTCGAAGTCGAACTTCATCTTGGCGGTGCGCTCCGCTCCGCTGGTGACCGTGTCGGTTCCGACAACGTTGATGTGGTGGTCGGCGAGCACGTTCACGATGTCACGGAGCAGCCCCGGCCGGTCGAGGGCCTTGACCTCGATGGTGGCCAGGAAGCTCCCGGATGCAGAACCGTCCCACTCGACCTCGATGAGCCTGTCGGGTTGCCCCTCGGAGAGCGACGCTGCGTTGGCGCAGTCGCTGCGATGGACGGACACGCCGCGACCCCGCGTGACGAAGCCGATGATCTCGTCTGGTGGCACCGGCGTGCAACAGCGCGACAGCCTCACCATCATGTCGTTAAGGCCCTCCACGTGTACCCCGGCCGAGCCGCTGGGTCTCTGGGCCGTGGAGGGACGCAACACGGTGGCGGGCAGCTGCTCGTCGTCCTCCTGTTCGGCGCTGATGGCCCGTTTCACCCTGCCGACCACGGCCTTTGCCGAGACGTGGTGTTCACCTATGGCGGCGTAGAGGGTGTCGGCATCGGCGTAGTTCATTGCGGCAGCCACGTCGGCCAGGGGTTGGCCGGCCAGGAACTCCTTTACCGGCATGCCGGCACGTCGCAGCTCGCTGACCAGGTCGTCGTAGCCGCTGTCGATGGCGTCGTGGCGACGCTCTCGTGAGTACCACTGTTTGATCTTGTTGGAGGCCTTGTGTGTGGCTACGAACTTGAGCCAGTCACGGCTGGGGCCTGCGCCCTCCTGTTTCGAGGTGACGATCTCGACCGTGTCACCCGAATTGAGGCGGGTCTCGAGCGGAACGAGGCGCCCCTCGACCCTTGCCCCTACGCACTTGTGGCCGACCTCGGTGTGGACCATGTATGCGAAGTCCACCGGTGTGGCACCTATCGGCAGGGTGATCACGCCTCCCCTCGGGGTGAAGACGTACACCTCGTCCTGTTCCAGGTCGGTCTTGAGGTTGGCCATGAAGGTGCCGGGGTCGGAGGTCTCCTCCTGCCACTCCACGATTCGTCCCAGCCACGCCATGTCGTCTGAAGGCGAGCTGGTCTTGTAGTCGAAATGGGCGGCCACCCCGTGCTCGGCACGCTGGTGCATCTCCCTCGTCCGGATCTGGAACTCGACCTGCTTTCCGAGCGGCCCGATGACCGTGGTGTGCAGCGACTGGTAGAGGTTGAACTTGGGCATGGCCACGTAGTCCTTGAAGCGGCCGTGGACCGGCTTCCAGGTGGAGTGGATGGAACCCAGCACCGCGTAGCAGTCGCGGACGTTCTCGACGATCACGCGAACGCCGATGAGGTCGTAGATATCGTCGAAGGGCCGGCCCTTCACGATCATCTTCTCGTAGATGCTCCAGAGGTGCTTTGGTCGGCCGTGGACCTCTGCCGTGATGTTCAGGTCGGACATGCGCCTTTCGATGTCGCCGATGAGCTGGGTCACGTAGTTATCACGCTCGGGCGACCGGTCCTGGACCATCTGGTCGATCTGGCTGTAGCGCTTCGGGTGGAGCGTGGCGAGCGAGAGGTCCTCGAGTTGGTCCTTGACCTCCTGCATGCCGAGGCGGTTGGCGAGCGGTGCGTAGATGTCGAGGGTCTCTCGTGCAATGCGCTGCTGCTTGTCTTCGGGCAGGGCGGCCAGGGTGCGCATGTTGTGGAGTCGGTCGGCCAACTTGATGATGAGCACCCGCAGGTCCTTGGCGAGGGCCACGAGCATCTTGCGCATGCTGGCTGCCTGTTGTTCCTCGCGGGAGTCGAAGTAAAGACGGTCCAGTTTGGTGACGCCGTCGACAATGAGCGAGACGTCTGCCCCGAAGACGCGTTCCAGGTCGACCAGGTCGATGGACGTGTCCTCGACGGCGTCGTGCAGCAGTGCTGCTGCGACGGTCACGTCGTCTAGACCCTGTCGGGCCACGATCGTGGCCACGGCCATCGGATGGTGGATGTAGGGCTCACCCGATTTGCGGGTCTGTCCCACGTGGGCGCCCAGGGCCACCTCGTAGGCACGTTCGATGAGGGAGGTGTCGGCCCTGGGGTGGTGGTCGTGGAAGGTGGTGAGCAGATCCGAGGTCTCCTCGACGCTCGGATCGGGCCGGCGGCGCCATGGGAGTACCCGCGTGACGGCGACCATGTCAGGCCCTGTGTCCGGTCGACGCGGTTCCACGGGCGGGCAGCCTGGCGCACTGCCTGTTCAGGTTTCCGTGGCGGACCCTGTCGGTCATCACACCACGGTAGCGGGCTGGCTCAGCGACGCTTCTTCCTGGGACGGGGTGGCACGCCACCAGCCAGGTGGGTTGTTGCCACGGGCCGGCGCCGTGCCGGGCCCTTGGCGGCACCGGGACGCTCGGTTGAACGGGTGTCGGGCAGGGCGGCCTCTTCGCGACCGATGAGGCGTGTGGTGCCCTCGTCGGTAACACCGGTGCGCTGCGCGACCTTGTCGGCCACCTGTTGCCAGCGCTCCTCGCGCTCCTTCAGCACCGTGACGAGTGTGGATGCGAGGAACAGCGACGAGTAGGAGCCGACGATGATACCGATCAGCAGGGCGATGCCGAACTCCTGGAGGGCCGTGGCTCCCATGATCACCGATCCGATCAGCAGCAGCGACACGACGGGGATTGCCGAGGTGATGCTGGTGTTGATCGAGCGCATGGTGACCCGGTTGAGCGCCAGGTTCATGAGTTCGGTGTAGGTGTAGCGCTCGGTGGCGCCGAGGCGTCCGGTCACCTCGCGGACCTTGTCGTAGACCACGATCGTGTCGTAGAGCGAGTAGCCCATGATCGTGAGGAATGCGATGACGGTCGAGGGTGTGATCTCCAGCTGAAGGATCGAGTAGAGGCCGACGCTGACCACGATGTCGTGGGCTACCGCTGCGAGGGCCCCGAGGGCCATCTTCCACTCAAGGCGAACTGTTATGTACAGGGCCACCACGGCGAAGAACACGACCAGGGCGTTGGCAGCCTTTGATGTCACCTCGGCGCCCCATGTGGGCCCGACCTGTTCGAACGTCTGGACTGTTCCCAGTTGGGCTTCGAGTAGGTTGCGGATTTCGGCGGCATGCGCCGGGTCAGACACCTCGGAGCGGATCCGGATGACGTCGCCGTCGACCGTCTGGATGCGTGAGTCCTCGGAACCGATGCTGGCCATCACCTCGCGTGCGTCGGCTACCGAGATACCGGGCGCCATGACCTCAAAGGTGGTTCCACCCTCGAAGTCGATGCCGAGGTTCAGGCCCCGGACACCGAACGAGCCGATGCTGAGCACTATCGCCACCAGCGACACCGTCACCGCCCTGCGCCACCAGCGCGGGTAGTCGAGCACTGTCTCGCTGTTGAAAACGCCTCTGAGCAGGCCCATCAGGTGGTCCTCCCGACTGCGCTGACCGCTCCGCTGGCCGGCAGGCCGAAGCGCTCCGGGTGCTCTGCGAACCACCGGGACTGGGCCATGAGGCGCACCATGGGCCCCATGAAAAAGTACGTGGCTACGAGGTCCAACAGGGTGGCCAGACCCAGGTACAGGGCGAAGCCCCTTACGGCGCCGACCGTGAGCCACCACAGCAGGCCCGCTCCGATGAGCGACGCCATGTCGGCCTTGACGATCGTGGAGAAGGCCACGGGGAACGCCTTGTCCACAGAGGACCTGGCAGTGCGGCCGTCGCGGATGTCCTCTTTGAGGTGTTCGAAGTAGACGACGTTGGAGTCGACCGAGACGCCGATGGCCACGATGATTCCGGTAACGCCGGCGAGGGTGAGTGCCAGGCCCGACTGGGTGCCCAGGTGGGCGATGATCGCCCAGAGCAGGCTGCCGGAGATCACCAGGCTGGCCAGGGCCACCAGGCCCAGCAGTCGGTAGTAGCCGACGATGAACAGGCCCACGATCATCAGGCCGATGAGCCCGGCCACGATGCCTGCGTGGAGGGAGTCCTCGCCGATGGTGGCCGAGACGACCTGGGTGTTTTCTGCCTCGAGTTCGATGGGGAGGGCACCGTACCGGAGGCCCAGGGCCACAACGTCGGCTTCTTCCTTGTCGAAGGCCCCCGAGATGAGGATGCGGTCACGCTGGAACTCGGGCGCCCTGATCTGTGGTGCCGTCAGGACCTCGCCGTCGAGCACCAGGGCCAGGCGGCCGTTGGTGAAGCCGGGCAGGATCGGGCACGTGGGGGCACCCACGAAGCAGAGCGCCGCCATTTCGTTGAAGGCGTCGATACCTACGGCTCCGGCCTTGAGGGCCACCGCCACCTGCCATTCGAACTCGATCATGTCGGCGTTGGCGTCCTCGAGAGCATCGCCGGTGAGGACGCTCGGTGCCAGCAGGTAACGCTGGTTGTCGTCGCGCCCGCCAAGCACGACGAACTGGTCGGCCAGGTCGTCCTCGGGGAGGGTCACCCCGAGTGGGCCGGTTGAGGCGGTCAGGTCACCGGCAAGCAGCGGTTCACACGAGGCCGGTGCTGGCCGTGCCACACCCTCTCTCGCAAGGTCGGCCGGCATGAGGGGAAGAACGTCGCAGACGGGCCTGAAGCGCAGTTCAGCGGTGGTGCCGACCAGCTCCAGGGCACGCTGTTGGTTGTCGACCCCGGGGAGGGAGACCATTACGCCCTCGGCTGTCCGGGACACCTCGGGTTCGGCGACGCCGAGGGCGTCGACCCGTTTGCGGATGATCTCAACGGCCTGGTCGAGCATTTCCTCGGTGGCCGATTCGGTGGCCGTCAGGCGCACCGACACACCACCCTGGAGGTCGAGGCCTAGGAGGGGCTTGTTCTGCCAGAAGGCCGTCAGGATCGACGCCGTCACGGCAACGAGGACGATTGCGACGAGGTAGACGCTCTGTCGGCGGGGCATGGAGACAGGTGTGGTTGTGGTTGTTCGGAGGGGCTGCGGTCAGTCAGAGATGGGGCCCTCGTCGGCCTCTTCGACGACTTCTTCTTCGGTTTCCTGCACAACCGGTTCGTTGAAGCGGTGCTCCACTGCGCTGCGCAGAACCTTCAGTTCGATGTTCTCGGCAACCTCGAGCCAGATGATGTCGCCCTCGACCTCGCTGACTACACCAAAGAGGCCCGAGTGGAGGCGCACCTCGTCGCCCGCCTGGACGGAGGCAACGAGGTTCTGCTGGGAGCGTGCCTTCTTCTGCTGGGGGCGGATCATGAGGAAGTACATGAGTCCGAAGATCAGGATGAGGGGCAGGAACTGGGCCATTTGGTGCCTCGTGTCTGGGTGGGTTACCGGCGCTCGGCAGCCGTTGGCGGTAGCGGGCGCCCGTAGCGGGACCGGTAGAGCCTACGGCCGTCGCAGGCGGATTCTGACCCAATCGGTGGTCAGCCCCAGACCGTGAGCGTCTCGGCACGGAACTGCTCGAAGCGTCCTTCGACGACGGAGGCACGCAGTCGGTCCACGAATGCGAACAGCCACGCCAGGTTGTGGAGCGACAGAATGCGACGCCCGGTGGGCTCATCGGTCATCAACAGGTGCCGCAGGTAGCCGCGTGACCATTGTGCTGCCGGGCTGGCAGGAAAGCTCGGATCGAGCGGTTCGTCGTCGGCTGCGAAACGGGCGTTGCGCAGGTTGAGCTTGCCGGCCGTGGTCAGGACGGTGCCGTGCCTGGCGTGGCGGGTCGGCAGCACGCAGTCGAACATGTCGACACCGCGGCCGACCACCTCCACGAGGCCTGCAGGGTCGCCCAGGCCCATAAAGTAGCGGGGTTGGTCGGTGGGAAGGGCCGTGGTCACGGCACTGACAGGGTCCAGCATCTCGTCGCGGGTCTCTCCGACGCTGAGGCCGCCGATGGCGTAGCCGTCAAAGCCCACCTCGAGGGTCCGCTGAGCGCTCTCGGTGCGCAGGGAAACGTCTGTCCCGCCCTGCACGATTCCGAACTGACACTGGCGCTGCTGGGCGTCGGGATGGTCGAGGAACGCCTGTCGGCCCCTGACAGCCCATGCGGCCGTGCGTTCGACCGCCTGGCGCAGGATGGCGTCGGTGGCGGGCAGGGCCGGGCAGACGTCGAGGACCATCTGGATGTCGGCTCCCAGGTCGGCCTGCACTCCTGCGGCGCCCTCGGGTGTGAGCTTGTGGGTGGAGCCGTCGTAGGTGGAGCGGAACTCGGCGCCCTCGTCGTCGACGCGTGGCTGGAGGGAAAAGATCTGGTAGCCGCCGGAGTCGGTGAGGCTCAGCCCCTGCCAACCGGTGAAGCCGCGCAGGCCTCCCAGGTCGCGCACCACGTCGGCACCGGGGCGCAGCATCAGGTGGTAGGTGTTGGCCAGCACCACCTCTGCACCCAGTTCCGCCAGGTCCACCGATGAGAGGTGGCGGACCGCTCCGCGGGTTCCGACCGGCATGAAGCACGGTGTGTTGAACGACCCCCGGGGTGTCTGGACACGCCCGGTGCGGGCACCGTCGCTGTTCGTTTCTTCGTGGAAGGTGGCCTTCATGGTGTGATCCTGTCGGGCCCCTGCCTGCCCACCAACATGGCGTCGCCGAATGACAGGAAGCGGTACCCCTCGGCGAGGGCCAGTGTGTACAGGCCCCGCCAGCGTGGGCCCACGAATGCCTCCAGCATCACGAGAAGGGTGGACCTGGGCAGGTGGTAATTGGTGAGCACCACGTCGACGACGCCGAAGTCGAACCCGGGGCGGATGAACAGGTCCGTTCGGCCCGCTGTGCCCCCGTCCCCGGAGGCAGCAAGGTTGGCTGATTCGAGGGCCCGGACGGTCGTTGTTCCGACCGCTATGACCCGCTCGGCGGCCCGGCAGGCATCGAGGGTCGATTCGGCGACCGTGTATGACTCGGAGTGCATCACGTGGTCATCGAGGTCGTCGGCGGTGACGGGCCGGAAGGTGTCGAGGCCCACCACGAGTTCAAGGCGTTCGACTGCGGCGCCGGCCTCCCGGCAGGCATTGAGCACCCCACCGGTCAGGTGGAGGCCCGCCGTGGGTGCCGCTGCCGATGCAGGTCGCTGACTGTAGACCGTCTGGTAGCGCTCCGGGTCGTCAAGGCGGGTGTGCAGGTACGGGGGCAGGGGCATCTCACCGTGGGCCTGCACGGCAGCCAGGACACCTGCCGGACCCTCCGGGGGATCGGTCTCGAGCATGACGGTGCGCCTGCCCTCACCCAGGTCGTCACCCACCGTGACGGTCAGGTCATCGCCGGCCCGCAGCCTCGTACCGGGCGGCACCCTCCTGCTGGGCCTGGCCAGGGCCTCCCACTCACCTTCATCGCCGGTCTGTTCCAGCAGGAGGACCTCGACAGCCCCACCGGTGTCCTTGGTCAGGCGCAGCCGGGCGGGCAGCACCCTGGTGTCGTTGAGGACCAACACGTCACCGGGGCCGACCAGGTCGGGAAGGTCGCTGACGTGACGGTGGTCAGGGTCGTTTCCGTCGGCGAGGTCGACCAGCAGGCGGGCCGACGACCGGCCATCCAGGGGCACCTGGGCGATCTGGTCGTCGGGCAGGTCGTAGGCGAAGTCGTCGGGGCCCATGGGCGGGCCAGCCTAGGTGGGGTCCGACGGCCCCGGGGGTGCCCTAGTTCTCGAAGAGCAAGCCGGGGCGGGTCGGGGTGATTAGGCCCAGGTGTGTGTATGCGGCCGGCGTGGCAACGCGCCCCTTGGGTGTGCGCAGGAGCAGGCCCTGCTGGATGAGAAACGGCTCGTAGACGTCTTCGACGGTGTCGTCCGGCTCGCTGACGCAGATGGCGAGGGTCTTGAGTCCCACGGGCCCTCCGTCGAACCTCTCGCACAGGGCCGACAGGATCGCCCGGGAGGGGCGGTCGAGGCCCAGGTCGTCAACGGCGAAGAACGAGAGGCCGTCGCGGGCGACGGTGCCGTCGACGGTGGCACCGCCGCGCTCAACCTGGGCGAAGTCGCGTACCTGTCGCAGTAGTCGGTTACCGATACGGGGGGTTCCCCGTGAGCGGCGTGCGATCTCGCCGGCGCCCTCGGAGTCGATGTCGACGTCGAGGATGCCGGCAGCCCTGGTGACGATGGACTGCAGGTCATCGGCCTCGTAGTAGTCGAGGCGGGCGGTCAGGCCGAAGCGGTCGCGCAGGGGCCCGGTGATGAGGCCGGTGCGGGTGGTTGCGCCCACCAGGGTGAAGCGTGGCAGCTCCAGGCGGATTGAGCGGGCTGCCGGGCCCTTGCCGAGCACTATGTCGAGCTCGTAGTCCTCCATGGCCGGGTAGAGGATTTCCTCGACGGCGCGGGCGAGGCGATGGATCTCGTCGATGAACAGGACGTCGCCGGGTTCAAGCTTGGTGAGGATGGCGGCGAGGTCTCCGGCCCGCTCGAGGGCCGGCCCCGACGTGATGTGGAGTTCGGCGTCCATCTCGGCGGCGACGATGTGGGCGAGGGTGGTCTTGCCGAGTCCTGGTGGACCGGCAAAGAGGAAGTGGTCGGCGGCTTCGCCGCGTGCACGGGCTGCCTCCAGCATTACCCGCAGGTGGCCCTTCAGCTCAGGCTGGCCAACGAAGTCGTCGAGACTGCGGGGCCGCAGTCCGACCTCGACCTCGACCTCGACGGGGTCCAGGTCGGGTGAGAGGAGTTCTTCGCGCACGGGTACCTTCCTAGGCCCGGGCCAGCCGCTGCAGGGCCTCGCGCAGGATGACACCCGGGTCGTCGCCGCCGAGGTCGCTCAGCACGGACCGCACCTCGTCGGGGGTGTAGCCGAGACCGCCGAGGGCCTCCTGCACCTCGACGAGTGCCGAACGGGGCGCGGTTGCGTCGGCGGGGTCGATGGGCACGGTGTCGATGGGGAGGTCGAGGGATGCCTTCAGCTCGACGAGGAGACGGGTTGCAGTCTTCTTGCCGACGCCGGGCACGAGGCACAGGGCGGCGACGTCGTCGTCGGCGAGGACCCGTGCCAACTCTGCGGGACCGTGCACGCCGAGTACCGCCAGGGCCAGGGACGGTCCCACCCCGTGTGCTGAGAGCAGGGCCTCGAAACAGGTGCGCTCGGAGCGCTCGAGGAAGCCGTAGAGGGTCTGGTCGGCCTCGCGGATGTGGTGGTGGACGTGCAGGAAGACCCGGGAGTCGGGCTCGCCCATTCGAACGGCTGTCGTGGGGGTGACGATGACGCGGTATCCGATGCCTGCGACCTCGACCAGCACCTCGCCGCGGCCGCCGACCTCGAAGCGTTCGAGCAGTTGCCCGCGAAGCGATCCGATCACTGGGACACCGCCCCTTCCCTGGGCAGGTCGGCTCCTGACCGGCCGGCCCTGGACACTGTTGATCCCGGCACCACTGCCAGATGGCAGAGGGCCACGGCTACGGCGTCGGCGGCGTCGACGGGCCGGAGAGGAACGTCGATGCCGAGGAGGGTCTCGACCATCTGGGCCATCTGACCCTTGTCGGCGCCTCCCCATCCAGCCACGGCCGACTTGACCTCGTTGGGCGAGTAGAGGGTTACCTGGCAGCCGGCTGAGGCCGCTTCGGCCATGACCACTCCTGATGCCTGACCGGTCTGCATGGCGGTGCTCACGTTGACCTGGAAGAGGACGCGTTCGATGGCGACGTGGTCCGGCTGGTACTCGGTAATGAGGTCGCGGACCTCGGCCTGGAGTTCGGCCAGGCGCAGCGGTAGCGGCGTGGCCGGATCGGTTCGTATGACCCCTGCGGCCTCGGCGCGCTGGCGCCTGCCGTGGCGGCGTACCAGGCCGTAGCCGCAGCGTGAGAGGCCGGGATCTATCCCCAGAACGAACATATGTACGACTCTAGCGGTTGCTCCCGCCCGGGCAGCGCCACCCCCTGCGGTCGAGGAACTCAGTCCAGGTCGAGGGAGTCGAAGACCTCTGGCGGGATGTCGAAGTTGGCGAACACGTCCTGCACGTCGTCGTTGTCGTCGAGCAGGTCGAGCAGGCGAAGCACCGCCTTGGCGGCCTCGACGGTGTCGACGGCGACCGTGGAGGTTGGCACCATGGTCACGTCGGCCGACTCGAACGGGACTTCCCCGTCCTCGAGTGCGGCACGCACCGTGGGCAGGTCGGTCGGTTCGCAGGTGAGGCGCCACGTGCCGCCATCGTCGGCAAGGTCCTCGGCGCCGGCGTCGAGGGTAGCCATCATGATCTCGTCCTCGTCGACGCTGCCGGCCAGCAGCACCACGCCCTTGCGTTCGAACTGCCAGGCCACCGAGCCCGGCTCGGCGAGGGAGCCGCCGTTCTTGGTGAGCAGCGACCTCACCTCGGAGCCGGTGCGGTTGCGGTTGTCGGTGAGGGTCTCGACGTAGAGGGCCACACCGTGGGGCGCATAGCCCTCGTAGGTGATGCTCTCGTAGTTGACGCCCTCCAGTTCTCCGGTGCCCCTCTTGACGGCCCGCTCGATGGTGTCGAGTGGCACCGAGGAGTCACGGGCCTTTTGGTACATGGTCCGCAGGGTGGCGTTGGCGTCGGGGTCGCCGCCGCCCTGGCGTGCGGCCACCTCGACCTGCTTGATGAGTTTGGCGAACAGCTTGGCGCGCTTCTGGTCAGCGGCGCCCTTCTTGTGCTTGATGGTCGCCCACTTGGAATGGCCCGACATGCGTTCTCCTAATTCCTGCGGTCCTTCAGACTGCTTCCACGAAGAGTTCGTGGATGCGCCGGTCGTCGGTCAGTTCGGGGTGGAAGGATGCCACCATCACGTGGCCCTGGCGACAGAGCACCGGGCTGTCGTCGACGCTGGCGAGAACCTCGATTCCGTCGCCCACGCGTTCGACCACCGGCGCCCTGATGAACACCCCGTGGAACGGTGTGTCCCAGTCGGGGAGGCCCTCGCCGCCGACGTCTACATCGGCCTCGAAGGAGTCGATCTGGCGGCCGTAGCCGTTGCGCCTCACGCCTATGTCGATTGCCGCAAGGGGCTCCTGGTCGCTGCGGCCGTCGGTGACCGACGAGGCCAGCAGGATCATTCCCGCACAGGTGCCAAATACCGGGAGGCCGTGGGCCAGGCGCTCGACCAACGGTTGGCGCAGGTCGGCGATGTCGAGGAGCATCGACATGGTGGTGGACTCACCGCCCGGCATCACGAGCGCGTCGACACCGGAGAGGTGCTCGGGGGTTCTCACCTCGATGGGGGCCGCACCCACATCGGTGAGCACGGCGGCATGCCGGGTGAACGCCCCCTGGAGGGCCAGGACACCGACCTTCATGGAAAGCCTGCTACCAGCCGCGGTCGGCCAGGCGGGTCTCCAGGGTGTCGATCTCGAGGCCCGGCATGGCGGCACCGAGGCCCCGGCTGACCTTGCCCAGGATGACAGGGTCGGTGAAGTTGGTGGTGGCCTCGACGATGGCCCTGGCACGCGGTGCCGGGTCGTCGCTCTTGAAGATGCCGGAACCCACGAAGACCGACTGGGCACCCAACTGCATGACGAGGGAGGCGTCGGCCGGTGTGGCGATGCCGCCGGCGCAGAACATCGGTACGGGCAGTTCGCCGGTCTCGGCGATCTCCTGAACCAGCGAGAGCGGCGACTGGAGCCTCTTGGCCCAGTCGAAGAGTTCGGCCGAGTCGGCCTTGGTGATGCGCCCGATGTCGCCCATGATCGAGCGCAGGTGGCGTACGGCCTCGACGATGTTGCCGGTGCCGGCTTCGCCCTTGGAGCGGATGAGGCAGGCGCCTTCTGAGATGCGTCGCAGGGCCTCGCCGAGGTTGGTGGCGCCGCACACGAACGGCACGTCGAAGGCCCACTTGTCGATGTGGTGGGCCTCGTCGGCCGGCGTGAGGACCTCGCTCTCGTCGACGTAGTCGACACCGAGGGCCTGGAGGATCTGGGCTTCGGCGAAGTGGCCGATGCGGGCCTTGGCCATGACCGGAATGGTCACCGCTGCCTTGATGCCCTCGATCATCTCGGGGTCGGACATTCGGGCCACGCCTCCGTCGCGTCGGATATCGGATGGAACGCGCTCAAGGGCCATTACCGCCACTGCACCGGCGTCTTCGGCGATACGTGCCTGTTCGGGGTCCACGACGTCCATTACGACGCCGCCCTTGAGCATCTCTGCCAGGCCCCGCTTGACCAGTTGTGTTCCCGTTGATCGGGTGATGTCGCTCATGGGACGCAGTCTAGGAGGGGCTTTGGCCGCTCTCCCCCGCCGGGCGACCCCGATGTTGGTCGGCTGTCCACCGGCCCCGGCTCAGCCGGTGACTGCGGTGGCCTCGGCGAGGTCGAGGACCTTGCCCTCGCCCAGCCTGGCAAGTGCCACCCACGTGGTTCCCGGCGCCAACTCGACGATCTCGTCTGTGTCGTCGTCGGCGAGGTGCCAGCCGTGGGAGATGAACGGACGTCCCCAGACGACCCCGGTGACGGTGCCGTCGCGCAGCAGCCAACCGTCGCCGGTTCCGGTGCTGACGGCCTGGGGTGAGTCGAAGTCGGCGGCCGAGACCTTGTAGTCGACGTAGAGGAACAGCACGTTGTCGGCTGCCAACTGCACGCCGTTCTGGTCGAGCTGGGGTACGCCTCCCTGAAACCGCAGCCAGCGCCGTGAGGTTGTGTCCCAGACGTAGTCGATCTGCCTGTTGGGGGTGCTCCATCGTGCGCCGGCTGCCGGCACCGCCGATGCGGGCAGGTCGCCGTACTGGAATACGGGGTCGGGTGCGGTACCGGTGGCGGCAGCCATGAGGCCCTGGGCGTTGAGGAACCCGTTGAACGGCGAGGCGCCGCGGGCGTCGTCGCGTACGAAGTTCTCCTGGCCGACACCACTTGTTGAGCGTGCCACGAAGGTTCCGACGCTCTCGGCGGCCGTGACCTCGGCTCCGACGCCCTCGTTGGATCCCCAGTAGGCGAAGTAGGGGTTCTTGAGGTTCCCGATCAGGTTGATGTCGGTGGATCGTGCCGAGCGCACGAGGCCGATCCTTTCGGGGAGCTGGCTCTGGTAGATGCCGAGGAAGCGGGTGACGTTGTTCTCGATGTGGGCCTCGTAGACGATGTCGGCCGCTTCGAGGCCGACCTGTGGCAGCGAGCGGGTGTCGTTGTTGCCGATCTTGATCGCCAGGGCCGGTAGGCGACTGAGGCCGTTGACGGCTGGCAGGCCGGTGAGCGGGTGGTGGGCGCCGGTCCACGGCACGAGGGTCTCGGTGGTGGGTGGTGGGCTGGTGGTGGCTGGAGCGTCGGGGGCCGGGGTGGCCGTGTCGGGGGCTGCGGTGTCCGGGGCGGCGGTGTCCGGGGCGGCGGTTGGCACCGGTGCCTCGGTGGCCGGTGCGTCTGTCGGCGCAGGTGCCACAGCGTCGGGCACAGCTGTGGAGGGGGCCGCCGTGGTCGGCGGTGGCGGGGTGGTCGGCGGGAAGGAGGTCTCTGTGCTGCTGCAGGAGGCAGCCAGGACCGCTGCGGCGAGCAGCGCCGGGACTCGGGTGGGCCGGGTGCGGTGTCTCATGTGATCAGAGTTCTCCGAGGGCGTCGACGCGAAGTTCGACGGTTGGGTGGATGGCCGTGGCGGTGTCGACGGCTCCGTCGGGCTGGAGCAGCCACAGGTGTGCGTTGGCGGGCCTGAAGCCCTGGACAACGGTTCCCATCTCGGCAAGGGCCCTGAGCGCCCACTGCATTCCATTTGGGTACCTGGTCAGCTCGGCGCCGGCCATGTCGGTTCGGACTGTGCGGTCGATGTCGTTGAAGCGGCTCGTGATGAAGGAGGCTCCGGGCACCCTGGCGATCACGGAGCCAAGGGTCTCGTCGGCCAGGCGGGGGTCGCGGCACCGCACCAGGGCCTGGGCCATGAGGGCCTCGAGTTCGACGAGGGAGAGCGTGTCGGTTGCTCCGGTGGTGACCACGATCGTGGCTGACCGGCGGTCGCCCACGACCGCTGCGTTGCCCGACGGGGAGTCGACCACCCACAGGTCGGGCTTGTCGATGCCGTGGGTGTGGCAGAGGCCCTCGACGACGTTGTGCAGCCTAGGGAACTCGCCGATCAGGGCGGGCCTGCCGCCCATGGAGCCCAGCACCATTGCAGCTGCCCGGCGGCTGGCGATCCAGATTACCAGGGTGCCCACGACTATCCCTGCCGGCACGGCGACAAGCGGGCCCGTACCGGCGGCGAGAAGGATCAGGGTCACGGCGAGCTTCAGCACCAGAACTGCCACGGCCGCCGGGGTCTTGAGATGGGGTCTCATCATGTCGCCCGCATGATAAGCCCGCCGGGTGCCACTGCAGCCGACACCCCGTCATCGACGGGGTTCTGGCCCTCAAGCGGCGTCGAGCACCCTGCGGTAGATATTCAGGTAGCAGTCGGCCAGGCGGCGCATCGAGAACTCGTCGGCTCGGGTCGAGCCGTTCTCGACGAGGCTTGAAACCAGGTCGGGACTGGCCATCACCTTGGCGATGGCCCCGGCGAGTTCGACGCTGTCGCCCGGTGGGACGAGCATGGCGTCGATTCCGCCCTGGGTGACCCTGTGATAGCCGGGGATGTCACTGGCCACTACGGGGGTGCCGCATGCCATGCCTTCGAGCAGGACGATGCCGAACGACTCGCCACGCAGGGATGGTGCACAGAACACGTCGGCGCCGCGGATGCGGGAGAGCTTTTCCTCTTCGCTGATGCGCCCCAGCCACTCGATCCGGTGGTCGCCGGCCACGAGTGCCTTGAGCTGTTCGGTTTCGGGGCCGTCGCTGGCCACCCAGAGCCGTACGTCGGAGGGCAGGTGATTCATGGCTTCGAGGAGCACGTCGAGGCCCTTTCGTGGTTCGTGGCGACCTACGAAGAAGACGGTCGGTCCGGTTGTAGGCCAGGGCGCGGCGGCCTGGCAGCGATCGACCTCGACGCCGTTGAAGAGCACCTCGTACTCTCCGCCGAGGGCGTCTCCGGCCATGGTGGCTGCGTCTTCTGACACGGCGACGGTCAGGTCCATGCGCTGACGTAGCCTGGTAACGGGCCTGTTGAGGACCTTGTAGGCGAAGCTGCCGCCGGCGGCGTGGAAGGTGCCAACCATGGGTGTCTTCACGACTGAGCCGGCCATGAACAGGGCGGTGACGGTGGGCCCGGGGGCGAGGGGCTCGTGCAGGTGGAGGATGTCGAAGTCCTCGTCGTTGAGAGCCCGGATGGTGCGCAGGGCGCAGGGGACGTCGGGGGCGATGGGTGCCATCGAGCCGTTTGCTGCGGTGGGCAGGCTGTTGCCGAGCGGTGTGACGCCCGAGTCGGGGGGTGGCCCGTCGCAGGGTCCGAGCACCCGGGTGGGGTGGCCGGCCAGGCGCAGCTTGCGTGCGAGGCCGAGCACCTGGCCCTGCACCCCGCCGGGCAGGGTGAGGCTGTACGGGCAGATGACGCCGATCTTCATGCGGCGTGGTCCCGATGGATCAGGGCTGGCATGGTCGCGACGCTAGCCAGCGGAATCGGCGACCCGGTCTGAGGGCCAGTTGGGTTGGAGCAGGTGCCACTGCTCGGGTGCCAGGCGGATCAGGTCCTCGAGTTCTGCGGCGAGGAGCCGCGTGACCCGTTCGACGTCGTGGCGCAACTTTCCCATGCGTTCTGTCGGTATGGGCGGACGAACGATGGCGTGGCAGGCGTGGGCGGTGTCGTAGATGGCGACGGGCAACAGTGCGGCTCCTGTGCGCAGGGCGAGCGTGGCCGGGCCGGCGGGAAGCGTCGTGGTCTCGCCGAAGAACTCCACCTCTACTCCGGCGCCACCCACGTGCCGGTCACACGGCAGGCAGACCACGTGGTTCGCCCTGATGGCCCTGACCACCTCGGATCCGGCCGATGGTCCGAGCGTGATGATGTCCATGCCGAGCGAGGCCCGAAACGACCTGAACCACTCGAACAGTTCCGGGGATTCGATGGCCTCGACCACTGCCGAAACGGGGAGGTCGTTGACGCGTGCCAGCCAGAAGGCCGCCCACTCCCAGCAGCCCAGGTGTGGCAGGGCCATGATCGGGCCGGTGCCGCTGCGGCGCGCCTCGACAATGTGCTCGTATCCATCCTGGCTGAATCCGGCGTCTATGGCGTCGACAGACATGCCGGGCAGGCGGAAACTCCGGTACCAGTAGTCGGCGTACGAGGAGAACACGGCGTCTACCGAGCGTGAGACCTCGCGGTCGGTGGGCTGGGGGGTGTCGCCTCCCCTGATCCGCCTGAGGTTTCGGGCAACGAGGTTGCGGCGGTCGGGGTTGAGGCGACCTGCCAGCCTGCCGAGGAACCTGGCGGCGGGGCCGCCCACCCGGTCGGGTAGGAGGCGGGCCAGCGTGGAGCCCAGCCGGTAGCCGGCTACGGCACCTGAACCCAAGTGCTAGCGGCGACGGGCGGCTGCCCGGCGACGGGTGGCCATGCGCTGCTGCCGCTCGGTGCGACGCTCCAGGCGGAGCTGGCGGCGACGTGCTGCACGCCTCTGGTAGGGGGTGTCACGTTCGACGCTGGCCTGACGCCAGACCTTGACGAAGCGCTGGCCGGCCGTGAAGAGGCTGAGGGCCAGCATCAGCCACAGGACCGGTACGAGGATCTCGCCGAAGAGGAGGCCGAAGGCCAGCACGATGAAGCGTTCGGCCCGCTCCATGAGGCCACCCTTGGCGATGTAGCCCAGCAGTTCGGCCTTGGCCCGCTGGTAGGAGATGAGCATGGCCGTTCCCATGATGGCGACTGGCAGCATCATGAGATGGCTGTCTGAGGTGCTTGCCAGGTGCCATGCGACCCCGCCGAACAGCAGGGTGTCGGTGAGGCGGTCGGCTACCGAGTCGAAGAAGGCTCCCCGGTTTGAGGAGGTGCCCGAGGCCTTTGCCACAGCGCCGTCGAGGGCGTCGGGAATGCCGGTGAGGACGAGCATCAGGAAGCCGAGGCGCAGGTAGCCGAGGCCGATGGACACGGCGGCCCCTGTGGCCATGACGATTCCGATGACGGTGATTACGTCGGCGCTGATGCCGGTTCGTCTGAGGCTGCGGCCGATCGGGGTGAGCCCCCGGTCGACGACGGCCCGCCAGTTGCCGTCAAGCATGGTTTGTCTCCCTCTGGGAAGAGTTTGGCGCTCAGCCAGGGTCACCCGTGGGTGTCACCTGTGTGCGCGGCTGGTCGAACGCTAGCAGCGGACGGTGTTGAGGGTGCGTGGGCCTACCCGTTGGGTTGACTGGACCTGCGGGCCGGCGGCGGGGCTTCGTCGGTGCCGCTGGCACTACGCCGTGTGGCGAGGCCCACGATTCCGAGGCCTACGCCGATCACGCCGATGATCGCCGCCATGGGAACGCGGTCCATGCGGGCGTCGTTGCAGGGTGGCGTGGTGGCATGCACCAGCTCGCCCCCATCCGAGAACCAGACCTTGGCCGGCCACAGCACGCTTCCACACGGGTCGGCCCACTGCGAGGAGACCGGTGTGAGGAGCAGTGCCAGGCACAGGACCAGCGCCGCTCCGGCGAAGATAAACAGTCCCCTGCCCTTGTTCATGGCTCTGGAATCTATACCGCTGAGCCGGTCGTGGGATCGGGCTCCCAGTCGCCGGTGTCGTCGTCAGGGCGGGCCTCGGTGTGGCAGGCCACGACGGTGGCGTCGATGCCGTCGACGAACACGAAGCCGCGGCTCTCTGGTGGCGACTCGTTGGAATAGACGAGGATGCGCCAGGTGGGTCGGCTACGAAGGCCCCGCCACGCCATCTGGGCCGAGGCGTGTCCGACGGGGAAGCCGACAGCCTTGATGGCGGCTACGAGGGCGTCGGCTTCGTCGACCTCAAGGCGCCAGCCTCCCTGGAGGTGGTAGGCGCCCACGAGGGCCAGCCCGATGGCTCCGACGATGAGGCCGCCGTTGACCATTGCCGAGTCGCCGGCTGCGAGGGTGGCCACGATGGTGGCGGCGGCGAGGGCCAGGTAGGTGTAGCCGGGTATGCGCCGCCTGGAGTTGTCGGGGAACACGTAGGGGCCGACCATGCCCGTGACGTCGAGGTCGGCGGGCAACTCGTCGGTGTGCTGGTCAGCGTGTTCTTCCACGGGGCGACCCTATCGAACCCGCCGGGGAACGGACCCTGTGACCGGTGGTTCCGGGTGGTGTCGCCGCCACCACAACGGCGCTGACCACGGCGACCCCCGTTGCTCGCAGCTCACCCGCCGCGGTCGAGAGGCTGGCCCCGGTTGTGGTGACGTCGTCGACCAGCAGAACACGCAGCCCGGTGGCGGTGGACCGGGCCCGAAATGGTGGTCCGCGCCTGCGTTCGCGTGCACCCAGCCTGGTCTGGAACGGGCCCGGTGCACGGGTAAGCATGCGGCGGCACGGTCGGTCGGTTGCGGTGGCGACCGACATGGCGAGAACCTCGGCCTGGTCGAAGCCCCGCTGGCCGCGGCGTTCGACGGTTGTGGGAACCCAGGTGACCAGGTCGGGTGTGTCGGTGATGAGCGCTGCCATGGCGCGGCCGATGGCGGTGGCGGGTGTTCAGCCGTTTGCGTACTTGATGGAGCGCACGATGCCCCCCCGGGGTCCGTGTAGGAGGCGAGTGCCCACAGTCGGTCGATGCCTGCAGGGACCCGGAGCAGCGGCTGGGACCCGAGGGTGGCGACGCAGGAGGTGCATGGCCCGGAGAGATCCAGGGGACAACGCCGACAGCAGGCTGCAGAAAGGGGCCCCTGAACCAGGCCACGAACACGACTCAATCCGATCGACATGACCAGATCATGTCGAGACCCTGGGACACCCCCACCCAACCGAAGCGAACGAGCCGACCAGCAATACCAGTGCCGCTGGGCGCCCAAGCCCAACCGGAGCGAAAGAGACGGCCAGCGAAGCACGTGATGACACCCGCCCCGGTGTGGAATCAGGCGACTGACCTGTCCACGACAGGTGGGCAGGGCGGAGCGCCGAGTTGGGAGGGCAGAACCCGGCGGTACGCCCGGCAGGGGCGACAGGGGAACTCAGGCCAGGCGGGCGAGGATCTCCTCGACGACGGGGCGGGGGTCGCCCTCGCCGGTTACGACAAGGTCGGAACCTTCTCGGAAGGGCTGCACGAAGAGCCTGTGGCTGGGCGCCACCGTGGCGGCGAACTGGGCCTGGACGCTCTCGGCGGTACGGCCCCTTTCGCGGATGTCGCGGTAGATGCGGCGGGCGAGGCGGAGTTCTTCGGGGGCGTCGACGAAGATGCTGAGGTTCAGCCGCTCAGAGATGCCGGATACGGCGAACAACAGGATGCCGTCGGCCACCACGAGGGCTCGTGGTTCGAGGGTGCGTGTCTGGTCGGTGCGGCAGTGGGTGGCGAAGTCGAAGACGGGTACCTCCACGGCCCTGCCGGCAACGAGGTCGTCGAGGTGTTCGAGGAAGAGTTCGTGGTCGAGTGAGTCGAGGTGGTCGTAGTTGACGAGCGCCCGTTCCTCGACGGTGAGGTGGCCGTGGTCGCGGTAGTACTCGTCGAAGGCGAGGTAGGTGACGTCGTCACCAAGGCGTTCGGCGAGGGCCCTCGCCAGGGTGGTTTTTCCGGCGCAGCTTCCGCCGGCTATTCCGACCACGCGCACGTCGGCCCCCATGCCTTTGCTCAGTACCGGTAGTGGTCGGGTTTGAACGGGCCGTCGGGGCTGACGCCGAGATAGGCGGCCTGTTCATCGGTGAGTTCGGTGAGCCGGGCTCCGAGTGCTCCGAGGTGGAGACGTGCGACCTTCTCGTCAAGCAGCTTGGGCAGGGTGACGACGTCGGTGCCGTACGCCTCGGCGTGGTCGTGCAGGTCGATCTGGGCGAGGACCTGGTTTGAGAAGCTGGCTGACATCACGAAGCTGGGGTGGCCGGTGGCGTTGCCCAGGTTCAGGAGGCGCCCCTCGGAGAGCATGATCACGGAGTGGCCGTCGGGGAAGACGAACTCGTCGACCTGGGGCTTGATGGTGATGCGCTGCACGTCGGACATGCGGGCAAGGCCGGCCATGTCGATCTCGTTGTCGAAGTGGCCGATGTTTCCGACGATTGCCTGGTGCTTCATACGACCCATGTGTTCGGCGGTGATGATGTCACGGCACCCGGTTGTGGTGATGAAGATGTCGGCCGTGTCCAGGACCCGTTCGAGGGTGTTGACCTCGTAGCCCTGCATGGCGGCCTGGAGCGCACAGATCGGATCCACCTCGGTGACGATGACGCGGGCGCCCTGGCCCCGTAGCGATTCGGCACTGCCCTTGCCGACGTCGCCGAAGCCGCAGACCACGGCGGTCTTGCCGCCGATCATGACGTCGGTACCGCGGTTGATGCCGTCGATGAGCGAGTGGCGTACGCCGTAGAGGTTGTCGAACTTGGACTTGGTGACGGCGTCGTTGACGTTGATGGCGGGGAACGCGAGGGTGCCGGCGTCGCGCATCTGGTAGAGGCGGTGGACGCCGGTGGTGGTCTCCTCGGATACGCCGCGGATGCCGTCGCGGATGGTGGTCCAGCGCTGCGGGTCCTTGGTGAGCGATTCGCGGAGGCTGGCGAGCACGACGCCCCATTCCTCGGAGTCGTCGTCGGTGGTGTCGGGCACCTGGCCGGCTGCTTCGTACTCGGCTCCCTTGTGGACGTACAGGGTGGCGTCGCCGCCGTCATCGAGGATCAGGTTGGGTCCGTCACCGTCGGGCCACATGAGGACCTGGCGGGTGGCCCACCAGTACTCCTCGAGGGTCTCGCCCTTCCATGCGAAGACGGGTACGCCGCGCAGGTCGTCGGGTGAGCCGTCGGATCCGCAGACCACGGCTGCGGCGGCGTGGTCCTGGGTGGAGAAGATGTTGCAGCTGGCCCAGCGGACACGTGCACCGAGGGCGGTGAGGGTCTCGATGAGCACGGCCGTCTGGATGGTCATGTGGAGCGACCCGGCGATGGTGGCGCCTGCCAGCGGTTGCTCGTCGGCGAACTCGGCGCGTAGCGCCATGAGGCCGGGCATCTCATGTTCGGCGAGGCGGATCTCGTTGCGGCCGAACTCGTACAGGGCCAAGTCTGCGACCCGGTGATCTTCCCGGAGGGACATGACGACTCCTAGTGGTTGCGTGTCTGGACTGGTTGGGTTGTCTGGACGGGGCTGGGGTCGTCTGACGCCGGTTCAGGCAGCCTCCGGTGGGCAGCCTACCGACGTGGAGCGCCTGCTCAGGTGGCTCCCACGGTTGCCATCCAGGTGAGGCCGTCGGTGTCGACCGTGTAGGGGCCGTCTGCCTCGGGGACTAGGACGGCCTGGCCGGGTCCGAGGGTGAGGTCGCCGACGGTGGTGGTACCGGCCATGGAGAGCACCAGGTCCGGTCCGATTCGTTCGTCGACGTCGACGGCTGTGGCTGCAAGCCTCCAGGTGGCGAAGTCGTCGACGGGTACGTCGTAGCGGTGGAGGTCGGCGGTGTCGGCCGCTGGTGCCTGTACGGGGGGTGGTCCCACTGCGGGGACGAGAGCCTCGACGAGGGCGGGGATGTCGATGTGTTTGGTTGTGAGGCCGCCGCGCAGGACATTGTCTCCGGGTGCCATTACCTCGACGGCCATGCCGGCCACGTAGGCGTGCAGGACGCCTGGTCCCACGTAGAGGGCTTCGCCGGGTTGTAGGCGGTGGTGGGTCAGCAGCGGCACGACCAGCAGTGCGGGGTCGCCGGGGTGCTGGTCGGCCAGGCGGGCGACGAGGTCGGTTGTGTCGTCGAGGAGCCCGTTCAGGCCGGCTGCGCACTGCTCTACGAGGGTGTCGATGGCGTTGTCCCAGCGGCCACTGAGAGCTCCAGCCACCAGTGACGGCCAGGCACCGGGGCCACCATCAAGCACGGCCACCATGTCGTCGGGTAGGCCGAGTGCAGCGGCCACTTCCACAGCCTCTCCCACGGGTCGGAACCCGCAGAGGGCCTCGAAGGGCGTGACGGCACAGACCAGCTCGGGTTTGGCGCGGTCATCGACGAAGGAGCGGTCCGGGTGGTCGATGGGGAGGCCTGCTGCCTCCTCGGCGACAAATCCCCGGTGTGCCTGTTCGGCTCCGGGGTGGGCCTGTAGCGAGAGGGTCTGCTGGACGGCCAGGACCTTCACGAGGTACGGAAGGTCGTCGGAGTCGAACCAGAGTTCGGCCTCGGGCCGTCCTGAGGGTTCGATGCAGCGCAGGTCGGCGAGTGCGGTCGTGGAGCCCCAGTCGTAGTGCTTCAGCCGGCCGGCCAGAAGGTGCACGGGTCGGGTCCGGTCAGGGGGTGAAGGTGGGCTCTATGCCCTCGGCGTCGGCGAGGGCGGTGAGGCGCCCGTGTTCGGCGTCGTCGACGGTCTCGGCCTCGTCGATGAGCATCACGGGGATGTCGTCGGTGATGGCGTAACGGCGGCGCAGGCGCGGGTTGTAGAGGGAGTCCTCGGCCTCGAAGTAGTAGAGGGGGCCCTTGTCGTCGGGGCAGGCCAGGATTTCGAGGAGCATGGGGTCTAGTGCCATGACCGTGAGGCTATTGGAATGTGTGGCTATTGGGCGATGAGTGCCGATACCTCGGCCAGCCGGTCGGCGCAGTCGGTGGCTGTTGCGGCTTCCAGGTTGAGGCGCAGCAGGGGTTCGGTGTTTGAGGGGCGCAGGTTGAACCACCAGGCGCCCATGTCGACGGTGAGGCCGTCGAGGGTGTCCTGGGACCCGGTTGCGGCGTAGGCGAGCGAGACCCGTTCGGACACTGCCGCCGGGTCGTCGACGCTGAAGTTGACCTCGCCGGATGCGGCGTAGCGGTCAAAGGGTGTGAGCAGGTCGCTGAGGGTGCCGCCTGAGGTCGAGAGCGCCTCGAGCACCAGGAGGGCTGCGATGAGGCCGGAGTCGGCCCGGTAGTTGTCGGCGAAGTAGTAGTGTCCCGAGTGTTCGCCGGCGAAGGCCGCCCCCTCTGTGGCCATGAGTTCCTTGATGTAGGAGTGGCCGACGCGGCTGCGTACGGCCCGGCCGCCGTGTTCTGTGATGACCTCGGGGACGGCCCTGGAGCAGATCAGGTTGTGGATGACGGTGGCGCCCGGTTGGTGGCCGAGGACGGTGGATGCAACGAGCGCCGTGGTGAGCGAGCCCGTGATGGGGCGGCCCTGTTCGTCCACGAGGAACACCCGGTCGGCGTCGCCGTCGAACGCCAGGCCGATGTCGGCTCCGGTGGCCAGCACCCTTTCCTGGAGGGGCACCAGGTTGGCGCTCTGGAGGGGGTCG
>Ga0187833_10000039_pt1 | contig 119097 bp, 140 predicted proteins | sample ETNtaG_37_FD_167968 | JGI IMG/M metagenome (GOLD analysis project Ga0187833, IMG submission 167968) | Marine microbial and viral communities from oxygen minimum zone, Eastern Pacific Ocean - ETNP2014_SV_400_PacBio MetaG (Illumina Assembly) | ecosystem: Environmental > Aquatic > Marine >... | reverse complement strand
TTGCAAAATGCCTTTGATGAATCATTCAATGGATCGCGTACAAAACCTTTGTACAGATCTTCAAGGTCTGCTTCTAGGATGATTTTCTGTGCTTCCATCGCTGCTCCTACCCAAGATTTTTGGTGTTCTGGTTTCTGATCAGAAAAATCCACGACATGTGAGGTAGGGATGACTTCTACATGGCCGGGTGAGACCGGAAAACGATCATAGCGCACATACCACAAGTCATTCTGCCATACTGCCTCTGCTTTTCCCAGATCACAAAACAAACATGCCATTCCTTAGGGAGGCGACGTCTTTTTCTTGATTTTTAGTCATTGAATTCCATTATTGGTGTAAAACATAAAAGGATATGCCGAAATATCTGGAAAACTGTTCGGTTTTCACCTACTTTTAGTCCAAATATGGAAAACCATTCCGTTTAAGAGCGAAAAATACTTAAAGAATGAGGCAATTCTAGGTATAATGAGTGTGGATAACAAGGATCGTCGGATCATCGCAGAACTCGTCCAGAATAGCGACCAGACCACCAGCAAGCTTAGTAAGAAGCTAGGAATACCCATCACCACGGTGCACAACCGCATAAAAAAGTTGCAAAAGGATGGTGTTATCATCAACTACACAGTAAATCTGGACCATCACAAGCTGGGAAGGCCAATCCCTGCGTTCATCAACGTGACTATTAACTATGGGGCTGGCAAGAATATCAGTCAGACATCCATAGCCACAAAACTGAAAAAAATAGATGGGGTGTACGAAACCTACATTCTTACCGGCGGTGCAGATATCGTAGCCAAAGTGCTCGCCAAGGACATCCCAGATCTGAACGCTATCGTTACCGAGAAATTAAGAAATATAGAGGGAATTGACAAAACGCAGACGAGTATCGTGTTAAAAGAAGTGTAGCAGGGACCCGATAGCTTTAAAAAGTCAAGTCTTGTCTTACTCGTATGGCCAAACTAAGAAAGTTCTCCGCATATCAGACGGTTGAACGACCCTACACAAGGCACTCAAAGTATAAGGTGAAGAACTTCGTACGTAGCAGGCCAGTCAACAGAATCGTACGTTTTGTGATGGGCAGTCGAACCAAAACATTCAAGCACAAACTACAATTGGTGAGCAATCAACGCATGCAAATGCGGGACAACGCTATTGAGGCAGCACGGCAAACCTGCAACAGGTTGTTAGAGTTAGAATTCATAGCTAATTATCGATTCATGATTCATGTGTTTCCGCATCACATTCTCAGAGAGAACCCATTATCTGCCGGAGCAGGCGCTGACCGAATGAGTACAGGAATGGCACACAGCTTTGGAAAGAACATTGGCATTGCTGCCCAAGTGAAAAAGGGAAAGGTCATCTTTTCGGTACAATTCAACGAAAACCCAGAGATAGTGAAGGTAGCGTTGAAGCGAGCAGCCGCAAAGCTACCATGCAAATGTCTGATACGCTAACGTACGAGGAATTTCTTAAAGTAGACATCCGTGTTGGTAAGATAGTCAAGGCCATGGAGTTTCCTGAGGCTAACAAGCCAGCGTACAAGTTAGAGATTGACTTTGGAGATTTGGGAATAAAACAATCCAGTGCACAACTCACTAAAGAGCATGCATTAGAAGAATTAGAAGGCATGCTTGTTCTTTGCGTGGTCAACTTTCCTCCCAAACAAATAGGGCCCTGGAAGAGCGAAGTGCTAACCTTAGGCGTGCCGGGCAAGAACGGTTCCTGGACTTTGGTTGGTCCAACCAAAGATGTTGCCATCGGCGGCAGGCTAGCGTAGTGCGGTGAGCTTCACCTGTACTACTGAACCGCCTGGTTTTTGTACTGCGAGAACATCCTTGACACCAAAACCGCCGCCTTTTGGGAAATAGGTTCTTCCGATCTGCCATCCTTCTATTGTTGGGTCTGCAACATGGTAGACCTTACCGTCGTATTCAAACGCGAAACCGTTCCGCTTGCTAAAGTTTCCTGTGACTGCGACGGCAGCGTGATTGAGGCGGTGGCCATACTTGATATACAGGATGATGTAGTCCACTCCCATTTGCTCGAGCAAACTAGCATAGGCCACCATGTGGCTGCTACAGTCAGCTTCGTTAGACATCAGCACTTCGAACATGTACTGTAACACCTCTCCTTCTTGACTGGTGTAGGGGATACCTTTGCTCACGAAATCCATGGCTCTTTGCATCTTAGATTCCTTACTCCATCCACCGATCCGCTTCACCAGACGAATAAGGGATTGATCTCCTTTTGCCGAAATCCTTGATCCAACATTGTAGATCCATGCCTTATCCGTGATTTCCAGCCTTCGCGATCCTCCGTACACGTACCTCTTAGCGTTGATCAGTTCTGTCATGGTTATCTCAAACCGAACGCCGCCAATCTCCCTTACGTACCTGTCGTCCGGTCCCACGTTAAGGTGCTTGGCAGGAAACCGAAAGCCAACACCGTGAAAATGCATGCCGCGGTTTAACCTTAGGCCGTCACTGAAACGGGAAGATGCCGCTCTGTCGTCACCGTACTCAACATTACCCGGATAGAGAGTGAGTTTTTTTACGTCCTGTTGTGCCTTTGCCAAAGGACCGGGATGGGTAAAGTACAGTTTGTCATCCCCTGTCTCGTGAAATTTGAACTGGCTCTCACAATCCTTAACGCGATTGATGAAGAGGCGATCGGTAAAGCTGGATTTTTGGCAAAAATGGTTGAGCACCCAGTCGCGCACTTTACTATTCGCGGCCTGCACTTTCTCAAGAGGTGTTAATTGTTCTAACAATTTTGAAATCTTCTCAACCCTTTTACTGATGCCAACTATGCTGTAGCTCTCCCTTTTCAGATCCGCAAGGAGTTTAGAGAGTTCTTGCTGCTTTTCTTGCAAGGTTTTTCTTGCCCAACTTAGGTAGCCGTTGACGTGCATTTGCTTCTCCGCACCTGCGATAACTGCATCTGTCTCTTGGAGTAGCTTTTCGCCTCGTTGGTCTAGTAGCGCTTGGGTGATCTTCACGCTCGCAACGTCAAGCTTGAGGTACAGTTCATTCAGGGTGCCTGTATCCCTACCGCTCTCCCTCACGTACTCCAGATTATCGTGGTATCTATCAATGGCGTCAATAATGAATGCTTTTGCAGACTGAAGATCGTCCTCTTCATACGCTTGCACTGCTTTAACAATATCTTCTTCTACTTTTTGTAAATCTTTGCTGAGCGCGGCATCGCTTGCACCCTCCGGTCGGGTGTAGCCTTCTACGGGTGTGTCGGGGATGACTCTGCGCATTGTCGTTTTGGCAATGATCTCGCGCATCTGGTGGATTAATGGCAAAGCGGCTAGCATGCCTGCAACCACCGCTTTTCTCCACTTTTTCATGGTCAACATACAAATCGCTGTTTTTGTATAAATAATGTGTTCTTTTCACGTAATCTAGGAATCCTGAGCGTGGACACCTTAGCATGGTTGTGCCTAAGAATTACTAGAACGTATGCAAGATTCCTTTACGTTTGCGTTATGATTTCTACCTTGTCATCGATAAGAATGGTGTGTTCTGCTTGCGCAACAACACCTTTGCCTCTTTCGAACAACGGGGGGTAGGCATGGATGGCGCCTACCTGGCGTAACTCTTTCAATCCTAACTTTGTTTTGCCTTCGCCAAACTTTGCCATCAACCATCTTGTGGTGAAGGGTAGTGTTGAGTATTCTTTCTCAATGTGTTGGAGTATTTGTCTGGCAAACACGCTACGGATGGGTTTTGGCGCTACCAAAGAAAAGATGTTTGCTTCGTGCTCTCCCTCTGCCACTAATCCTGCTCCTGTGGTGGAGAAGGGTTCTATGGCAAACACGCCCTTCCCTAGCTTAACATCTTCGCCTGTATCATGATTAGGAATGGTGGGTGGCGTGTGGATTAAATTCTCGCCCAACCCATGACCAGAAAGGTTGCGTATGGGTTTGAAGTTGTAAGAATGGATGGTGGTTTCTATCGTTCTACCAATCTCTGCTAACGTAACATTCTCTCCTTTTTCTTTTACTAAATCTAATGCCTTATCTCTTGCTTCCTCTGCAGCCTTGATGAGGTCTGCATGGTTGCCACTAAGATCTATACTTACTGCGTTGTCTCCTATCATTCCGTTGACCGCAACTCCTAGGTCAAGCTTTACTAATTGATCTGTAAATGTTGCTTCATCGTTAAGATCTGGACAACTATGTGCTGCGATATGGTTCAAGCTTACTTGTACGGGAAAGGCTGGCTGGCCTCCTAAGGAAGCGATCTTGGCTTCTATCTTGTCACACACCTCTACCACCTTAGAGCCGCTCTTGACTAGATTTTTGCCAAACTCTCTAGCCTCAGCAGCGATCTTTCCCGCCTTGCGCAAACTTTCCACGTCCATAAGCTGGCGATCGAGAACGAGTATATAAAGCTGTACACGGAATTAGACGGGAGGGTAGAAAATCAAGGATAACAATTTATAAGACCCTTCATTGACCATGACTTATGAAAATAAAGCTGCATCATTTTGCATATACTATCCGCCCGAACACTTTGGAATTGGTTCTAGAACTTCTGAAAAAACTAGGGTGTACGCTAGCATACAGGGAAAAAAGTGCGAGATGGTGCATGGTTAAACAAAAACCGATTTCTTTAACTATACAAATAATTGAAACCAAAGATCGTCCCATTTCCATAAAACAGAAAGTTAACACACATATTGCTTTTTTATCAAACACTCCAAAAAAAGATATTGAAGAAATTAAGAGGTGGGCTGGGAACAAGAATATCAAATTTCGACATGGGGGATGGTCTGACAAGGAATTATGGTTTGATCTTCCAGGATTGTTCACCAATTTTGTAATTGAAATAATGCACACTTCAATTGTAGCATAGATCTGGCAATGCTTATAAATGGCCTGCGCCTAGGTAGGGGTGTGAACATTAACTCTCTTTCGAACATAAGCGCAATAGCTTACTACGCGATCCCTCCTAGTGACCAGGATGACTCTGCCATGATTCCACTGAAATTGGAAGGTTTCGCACTCCACGTAGGGGTGGTTGCAGATGATGGTGTAGATCTTGGTGATCCTGCTGGCGCTTATGCAGAAAAGGGAGGCCTTGTGCAACGCATGATCTATCACCGCATCACCATGCCTCGATTTCTTCAGCTGCAAGACAAATGGAAGAGGTTAAACTTGCAAAGGCCGAATACGTTTGAAGAAAGCAAATGGAAAAAGGACGATGATTCAAGAGACAATACTGGCGGGACAGGACTACTATGACCGTCAAACAAGAAGCAACCACCTCTCCTGATCACGGTTGCGCACCAGAAGAAAGGCACATTTCTGATCTGCTACAAACGGGTATGCTTGTTATCAACAAACCTAAGGGTCCAACGTCTCACATGGTGGCGGAGTATGTAAAAAAAATACTAAAAGTGAAGAAAGCAGGCCATGGAGGAACTCTCGATCCTGGCGTTACAGGAGTACTTCCTGTAGCACTAGCAAGATCTACACGAGTGAGCCAAGCATTGTTGCTAGCAGGCAAAGAGTACGTGTGTTTGATGCAGCTCCACAAAGAGGTGCCAGAGAAAAAGATAGCAGCACGTTTGAAAGAGTATCAAGGTGAGATAACTCAACTACCTCCTGTAAGAAGCGCTGTCAAGCGACAGTTGCGACAACGCACCGTATACAAGATAGAGTTGTTGGACATCCAAGGAAGAAGTGTCTTGTTTAGAATGAACTGCCAAGCAGGCACCTACGTAAGAAAGTTCGTACACGATTATGGATTACCACTAGGCGGAGCCCACATGGCACAGCTTATACGCACCAAAGCAGGCCCGTATCTAGACACGGAGATGCACACCCTACAGGAGTTGGAAGATGCCTACCAATTCTACAAGGAAGGGGATGAGACCATGCTACGAGAGATATTATTACCATTAGAAACGGCCATAGCCCACCTACCAAAGATGTGGTTGTTAGACAGCACTATAGATAGTATAGCGCACGGAGCAAAACTACACCTTCCAGGTATTGCCAAGTACGATGATAACATCATAAAGGATGACATGATAGCTTTACTATCTCTCAAAGGAGAATTAGTAGCATTAGCAAAAGCAGACACAGACAGCAAAGGCATGGCAAAAGAGAAGGGCTTAGCAGCCTCCCCGCATACCGTGTTTATCCAACCAGGAGTTTATCCAAAATCTACCACCGCTTGCTGAAAGGTAGGCATGCTGTTGTTCTGCTAGTAATGATATATTAATCTTTACTCAGCAACTGACACAACGTTTATAAGCATACATACTAAGACATGCCCATGGATTTTGCCTTTCCCGCAGGACTCTGGGCGTTTCTCGCGTTAGTACCCTTCATCCTGCTCTACCTTATCAGACCAAGACCCAAACAAATGGGCATTCCAAGCTTAATGTTCTTCATGAAGCATGAAGGAGCGAACAAAGTCACCAGTCTCTTCAGAACCTTTGTCAAAGATTGGCTGTTCCTGTTACAACTGTTGTTGTTGATCTTACTAGCATTCGCAGCCGCACGACCCTTTACTGAGTACAGTCAAGACGTGACTGCAGAAAACATTGTTTTTGTGATGGATGCCAGCGCAAGCATGCACACCAAAGAAGGCACCACTACTAGGTTTCAGATTGCTAAAGAAAAAGCCAAAGGGTTAGTGGGAGCAAGGAACACGGTGATTCTTGCCAAAGAAGTACCCTTGATAGGTATCAAAAACGAAAAAAGTCTTACCACCCAAGAATACATCCAAAGTCTTTCCCCCACAGACACACCCACAAGGTTAGGAGATGCCATACTATTGGCTGGCGAGACATTAAGCAAAGGAAGGGTTGTTGTTGTCTCTGACTTTGTCAACACAGGAGGACAAGATCCTGTAACTGCAAGAAGTGTTGTTGAAGCAAAAGGAATAGCAGTAGACTTCATCAACGTAGCAGGCTTAGACAAGACCAACATGGGAATTGTTGATGTGACCTTCGGTGAAAGTGTTACTGCAATCATCGCCAACACGGGCAGCACAGAACAAACAAGAACGTTACGCGCAGGCACCACGGCAAAAGAGATAACCCTCGCTCCAGGAGAGAGCGATGTCTTCAGCTTTGCAGAACCACAAGGAGTACTCAAGCTCGAGTTAGAAGGCTCGGATGACTTCAAGGTGGATGATGTGGCGTATGTTGCAGGCTCAGCAACCCAAAACGTGAGCGTGCTACTCATCACCAACAACCAAAGTGTATTCTTAACCGCAGCACTCAAAGCAACAGGATTGGTGAGTTTGCAGATAGCAGAACCACCCATCGTACCTAAAGAGAGGTTTGACGTGTACATCCTCCACAACATTGACAAGAATGAAATCTTAAGCGGAACGTTAGAAATCATCACCCAGCACGTTAAGGATGGTAGCGTGGTTATCACTCACGCACAAAAAGACTCGCACTTGTTTGACTACAAGGGATTGAACCCGGTAAAGATCGACGGTTTCAAGGACAAAGCAAAAGTGGTGGTCCAGCAATTATCTACTTTCACCAAAGATATTGACTTTGGTGTCATAGAAAGCGTTCCCAACGCAATAACTGATGGAGATGTGTACGCTTCCGCAGCAGGCACGCCTGTACTTGCCTCAAAGCCTTTGGGCGCAGGAACCATATTCTACTTTGGATTTATTGAAGAAGCAGCCAACTTCAAATTCACCCCTGACTACCCTATATTTTGGAACGGTCTCATAAGCTTCCTTTCTGGTCATCAAGAAGCCAAACGTCTCAACTACAAGACAGGCCAACAACTCTTCGTCGGGAAAAGGAGTCTTATAGTAACTCCTGCAGGACCTTTAGAAGCCGCAAGCGTACCCTTAGAGTTGATCGGAACATACACCGTATCAGGAAAAAGTTATGGTGTGAGTCTCTTGAACGAGATAGAGAGCACCATCAACGCTGGGGCGAGTGTTGGTCAAAAGAGCACTGAATACGAACTCCACACAGTGACCGAGACAAAAAAATACGATCTTGATCTTGCCTTACTCAGCCTTGCTTTAGTTCTCGTACTCTTAGAAGTGTTATTCATCAAAATGCGGGGTGACCTATGAACATCGAACAACCTCAACTATTGCTAGCCATCATTCCTCTAATCATCGTGTTTTTCTTTCTGCTAAGAAAGCAATTCGTCCAAGTGACAGAAGATGATGATACGCGTAAAAGAAAGAAGAAAGTGCGATGGCTCATGCTGCTCACTAGAACAATCGTCGCATTGGCATTGCTGACAGCAATAGCCAGCCCCTTCACCACGATAACCAAAACCATCCAAGGAGATCCAGTAGTAAGAATACTCATTGACAACAGCTCCAGCATGGGTGCCATGGAAAACTTTGATCTTAGTGTTGTTGAAAAAATGCGCAACAAAGTAGAAGTTGAAGTGCACATGATAGCAAGCCCTGAGGTGTCAGACATTGGAGATGCCGTGCTAGCAAACTTAGCACCCTTTGAAAGCATCCTCTTAGTGAGCGATGGCAACGTCAACCAAGGCGCAGACCTAGGGGATGTGGCACTCTTTGCCCAGCAGATCAACGCCACCATACATGGAGTGCGTCTCAACACGCTAGTGGAGGACGTGGCTGTTTCAATAGACGGACCAGAAAAAACAAGCGCAGACGTAGACACCGAATTTAGAGTCCACACTACGGGTCCGGCACTCACCAAAGTAACCGTAGACGGAAGCATCGTATTTGAAGGACAATTAGATGGAACAAAGGCAATCACGAGAACATTCAAAGAAGGCTATCATCGCGTTGTTGCCTCCATACAAAAGAACGACCACTACCTAGATAATAATGTCTTCTACAAAACCATCAAAGCAGTCACCCCGCCAAAGATATTGTTCGTGACTGAGAAAGGAGAGAGCAGCATGCTCACTCTCCTACGCCAAGCGTATGAAGTAGACGTAAACAGTCTCGTACCCTTTGACCTAGATCCGTATTACGCCGTCATCCTCAATGATGTTCCTGCAGGCAACGCAGACAAGTACGTTCCTACCCTAACAGATTATCTTACTGAGGGCAATGGATTAGTGGTTGTAGGAGGCAAGACCAGCTATGACAACGGCAGGTACCGCAACAGCCTGTTTGAGAAACTACTCCCGGTACACGTAGGCAGACCAAAACGCAAGGAAGGTGACAACAATATCGTGCTGCTTATTGACATCTCCGGAAGTACTGGGTCCGGCTTTGGCGGCAACAAAGCAGTAGACGTAGAAAAGGCACTAGCCATCGCAGTCATCGCAGAACAAATAAGCCCAGACACAAGAGTTGGCGTGGTGGCATTCAACACACAAGCCTTCACCATATCGGATATTGATTACTTAGGCAACCGGCAGACAGTACTAGAAGACAGGATAGCAAGACTCAAGGATGGTGGAGGAACGCTGATCGGAGTAGGTATACTCAAGAGCTTGCAAATGTTAGAGACTGTCCAAGGCAGCAAGAACATCATACTCATCAGCGATGGGCGCACCCAAGGAGAGAATGTAGCACTAGAAAGCATCAAACTCGCAGCCAACAGCGGAGTCAGGATCTACACCGTAGGTGTGGGAGGAATGACGCGAGAACACGTCATGGTACAATACGCAGACATGACCGGAGGTATCTACTTCCGAGCTACAGACAGCAACAGAATAAGCCTGCTGTTTGGGAAAGCAGAACCAGACTCCAGCAGCCAAAAGCAAGTAGTCGTGCTCAACAAAGATCATGATCTAACAAGAGGCATGGACAACATCACTGCAAAGATTACCGGTTACAACCAGATCGCACCCAAAACAACCGGACAACTCCTGATAAGCACCAATGATGGGCTGCCTGTGTTAGTGGTGGGCAGAGTCGGCCTAGGAAGAGTCGCATCCATCGGCACAGACGACGGCACTGCATGGGGAGGAGAATTGTTAGGAACTGAAAACAACATCTTCCACACGCGAACCATAGACTGGTCAATAGGGGAACCTGACCGAAAAGATAAGGAGTTAGTGCTCATAGCAGACACGCGAGTGAGAAGTTCTACCCCTATAATCGTGCGAAGCAGCAAACAACCCAAGATGGAAGGAAGAAGCTTCCTCAGAGCAGACCGGAACACTTACGCTAGCACTATCATCCCTGACAAGATAGGATTCCAAGAGATACTCGGAGCAACGTTTGCTGTTAACTATCCTTCTGAATACGACAGGATAGGCCAAGGAGAGGCCCTCACCTTTGTCACTCGAAGTACTTCCGGACAGATCTTTGCCCAAGATGATGTTGAGGGCATTGTTGAGGCAGCAAAAGCAAGAGCCAAGCGTACCCTGGCAACAAGGGACTACATAAGATGGCCATGCATTTTGGTCGCGATAATCGTGTTCTTGCTCGAAATCTTTATAAGGCGCTACTTGCGTGTAGAGTAACATGGCCTTTGTAGACAAAAACGCCAACCTGCTCTTGTTATTCCTTATCGTGATTAGCGCAACAGGATTGGTGGCCGCAACCGTATACTTCCAACAAAATTTTGAGAACATCAACCAAGACTATGATACTAAGGTGGCTCTGCTAAACAAAGTAAGCGATGAGTTAGAGAACCAAAGATCCGCCCTAGAAGCCGTTAGATCCGAACTATTGCTCAAAGAGAACAGAGAGGATGAAATTGTGGAGAAGTTTACCGGCATCAAAGAAGAGAAGAAAGGATTGGAAGAGGATAAAACAAACCTACAAACCCAGAACGAAATACTGGAAAGCTCAAGAATTGCGGCAGTACGCGCTCAGCAGACAGCCGAATCGGATCTAGGGGATGCAATCGTTGCGCTAAGCAGAGCAGACCGTGAAGCAGAATTCCAAAGAAGCGAAGCAGAACGGTGGCGAGGCGAGGCAGATCGGAGACAAAACAGTCTGAACACCTTCACCTCAAGATTGAGCAGTTGCAAGAATACGTGTGGCAGCGGCTGCGACGGGATCTAGGCCCACTAGGAACAGGGGGAAGCTATCTTAACTTCTTAGCATCCTTATCTCGAATATCCCACACCTCAGAAGGGATGGGGCTTAGCTCGCCTGCATCAAGAATGTAGTCCACGTACAAGTCAGCATCGAGTTGAGATATGCTTGTACAAACACGTTCACCGTGCTTGTTCGCACTGGTAGAAACAATAGGGACGCCAGTAGCTTGCAAAAGCTTAGTGATAGGGTGGTCGGGAATCCTTACCCCAATACTGGCATGGGGTGCTACCTCTTTCAAAAGGTCGGTATCTTTCTTGTCCATGATGAAGGTGAGCTTTCCTGGCAACTCTTTCAAACGTTCTCGGTGTCTACTATCACAGTTTTCCATGATCCAGGCCATGCTGGGTGCGATAACGCTAAACGGAGCGTCTGTTTTTTTCAATTCCCGCAATTTCTTCACCGCTTTAGGATTTGAAGCATCACATCCTATCCCATACACAGTATCGGTAGGGTAGATGAGGAGTTTTCCCTTCAAAAGCTCGAACTTTAGGTCTTCCTGGACTGAGGGTGTTGTTTGCACGTCTTGCCACGAGATGATTTTCATTGTTTTTGGAGAACATCCATGATTAATAAACCTTGCCAGTAGGCTTTTAAAGGCGAGTTGCTTGTCAGAGTGGATGAGTAAGGTCAAGCAAGCGCTGGGAGAGTTGCGGCGAAGCGTGCTCTCCGTGGTGTTGTTCCAAAAATACATCGACACCTTAGTTGTTTTTTCTCTGAGCTTTCTAGCGACAGTCCTCGTCAGTGTGAACTGGCTATGGGCCTTTGTACCTACTGTTCTTTACTTGTTCATCCACTGCTGGGGAGGCCTCAAAGAGGCTAAGCTGGCAGAGGTAGAGGCAAAAGTGCCGGAGATGGAGATGCAGCTGAGAACGGTGGCGGATAACGAAGGACATGAGAACGCGGTCATGAAGGAATTGCAAGATGACGTGTTGCAGCGCATGAAGAAGGTCAAGACTAGCGCCTTTGTCCATTTTGGAAGGATAGGCGTCAGAGTGATGTCGTTGGTTTTTTTAAGTTTGATCACCATCTTTGTCAGTGCAAGCAACATACAATTCATGGACTTGCCCACAACCATAGACGCTATCCGTTCTGGGGAACGACCAGACCATGACCTTAACGCTTCCTTGCTAGAATTGTTACAAAACGACAGCGAATACCAATACGGCAATCGTAGTGTGGCAGAGCTAGGCTATGAAGAGTTGGAATTGAAGATCAGTCCTGTCATGAGCGAGATCGAGATTGGCCAGGTGGAAGATCCTACCCAACAACAATTTTCTGAACGAGCAGGGGTTGCTGGCAAAGCACAAAAAACTGGCGGCACGTACCAAGAGTCAGAAAAGGTGAAAGAAAACTATGAGTTAGTGCAAAAATACTTCACCGATATTAGCGGGAAGTAATCTCGATAACTTTCATCCTTGATGTTTTTCCTCGAAGAATTCTCACGTCAGATTTGTGCACGTTGTACTGTTTGGCAACCAAGGCAATCACGGCTAGGTTTGCCTCTCCACCTACTGGTTTAGCCTTGACATATGCCTTGCCAGCAGAGAGCTTTTCTTGCCTGGCGTTAGGGATAACACGAATCGTGAGTCGCATGGAATGAGAACTGATCAGTTTTATAAAAGGCTTGACATTAGAGATTGTATGAGTGAAGATCCTGTGATTCTGCATGCAGTCAATCTAGGGATACTGGTGCAGAAGAGCGTGAATCCGCTGCCTGATTTGGTGTTGGATGTAGGTCCAAGGCTGTACAAGATCTTTCCAGTAATCCAGGAGGAGGATGTCCTCACGCTTACATGGGATAGTGATGAGTATGTTGGAGACCATGAAGGTTGTTTGAGGGCGATGTTTGATTTGGTTCCCCGAGGGATCCGGACGGCCCTCGTCACTACACATTCGCAGGTGTATCAGACCCTTGAAAACTTGATGACCCCTAGTGGTGATGATGGTTACTCACAGGTCAACGGTGGGCATTTCATTCTCCTGCTCTACCGAAACGGCCCTGAGCCCATAGTTGAAGAATCCACGAACTGACTACGAAGATCAAAACGATCATTAATAGCATATCAATAAAGAATATTTCTGGAAGTAATCGTATAAGGTAGGCATCCGGAGGGAAGATATAGTTCCCTTGAGGAAAGAACCATTCATGGAACCAAACAAAGCTTCTGCTGAAAAAGACCATGATGATGGCTAAGGGTGCTAATAACCATATTGCTTGTTTGGAAGCGGTCAGCAAGGCTTTTCTCTTGTCAGGAAGTAAAAGTACACATCCTACAGTACACCACAAGAATAGGGCAAACGCTGCGGTGATGGAGTGCATGACATCCTTGACATCTGACATGTGGCTTCTCTCGTTGTCGGTGATATCCAAATTAAGCTCTTTTTGCCATAAGAAGTACGCAATCATGCTGTTGGCTGCCTTGTCCGGCTCTCCTACCCCAAAAGTGTCGTAGGTTCCTGCATGCCAAAAACCTAAACTGTAGGCTAGTGGGTTGTACATAACCAAATTTGCGCTTAATAATAGTAGCGTTATCGGGAGTAGGGCTATGAGAACATGGAGCACGATGGTGTTCCGCATCCTTACAACCTGAACCGAACCTTTATAAACCTTAACTCTATCTTTAGTCTTACAGGGAATGGATATATTCCACTTTCTCCCTGATTTCGAAGACGATGACACCACAAGAACATGACACTACAGTGATGGATGCTTACTTAGACACATCTGGTTGTTTTCATGTTAAAGGTCCGGATGATTCGATTTTTTTTGAGAGACAGACAGATCAACAACTGATGAGGGTAACTCGCGAGCAGGTTCTACAAAGCGACAGATACCGAGGATTCCAAGCAGGGTATGGCAGTAATGCGCAATGCTGGAGAAAGGTTCCCAGGCCTAAAGTCGAAGAAGGTGATTGTGCTTTGCGGACACTCGTTGGTATCCGTCTAGGATGGTCTTTTACGATTAACCAAGCGGTTTCTCAAAGTGATGGTAAGAACGGTAGCGGGCATACGGCATCCCCACAATAACTATTAGGAATACTACCACCCAGACGATCATTATTAACAACGGTGGGCGTGATTGCAAACTAGAAAGCATGACGCTAAACGCAATAATCGCCCCCACAAAGGGTGCGAGAATACAAACAATCTTTCCTGCGTGCGTGTTTAAACGAATACTCCTAAACAACAAGCTTGGTTCTTTTCTGAGATGCTCAACATAGCATTCGTTATGGTATCCCCACACCTTCAACCCTTGTAAAGCAGTGGTGAGCTCGTTCTTAGAAGCAATAACTTTTCCGCATCTATGACACTCAACCATGTGCTTACCTCACTGTTTTTGTATTTAAGCGTTGCGCATACGCAGGCTCATTTGTTTGGCCATAACCGTCTTTTGTTTGTTGTCCACCGTAATCTCTGCTTTCCTAACTTTGGTGCAGGGCATGGCTAGCTTGTGCACTTCTACCTCGAAGCCGAGTTGTTGGAGTTTTGGGATGCACTTCTTTTGGCTTTTCTGTAATTGTTCGTGGCCTAGCTTGCACTCCACAAACTTGAAGCGTCCGTTTCGGTGGCAAAGAAAGTCGGGCATGCCGTGATGGACGATGTTTAGATATTTTAGATGGCAAAGCGTGCCGGTTCTGTGCTTTTCTAACAGCTTACGCAGCCTTTCGTACTTTTTCTTTACGTTCGGATACAGGTTGGGGCGTAGTGTGATGTCTATGAGTGCGCTACGCCACACCTCCCACCCTTGCTTTTCTAGTCTTTTTTTCAAGTACTTTTCGGATAATCCTCTTCTTTGGGTGGGCATGAATAGCATGGGCACGTAGATGTGCTTTACTGGCTCGTACTCGAATATTTGTGTCTGGCTCACCCACAAAAGAAGCGTTTTGTGCTTAAAACCTTCACGCGTCCATGTCCAGTGTCTAGTGGGTCTGTACGATTCTAAACCCGCTGCCTTCTACAAGTATATGTACATTCTCGCCTTCTTGAAGTCCGAGAGCGACTTCGACATCTTTTGGCAGACGAAGGATGAGGTTGCTGCGTATTCTTCCGAGCTTTGCTATCACGTCTTGTTTTTTCAGTTTGTTGAGTAAGAGGATTCTTTCCGCCTGCTCGGGGTGATAGTATCTCTGACCACAAGAACATGTCCCGCCATCGATCTGGTGGCTGTTGAATCGCATCTTGGCTATCTTCATTTTTTTGTCGCATCTATCGCATTTCATTTTGTGAACCTTCCAAAGTGTATGAGCCTCCAGCATGGCTCTCTTTCAATATCGTCGTAGTCTTTCGCAATGACTGCGTTGTATGTTTTTGTACCCTTATCCATCCATCTCTCGATGGTGCCTTCTTTTCTTTTTCTTGGCGCGTCATACCCTTCCTCGAGGATATCAACAACTTCATGCATAGATGCACATTCTTTGATGAGCTCTCGCATGGCTGCATGAGCTTTAGGCGCCCAAGCAATTTTCTCTTCGAGACCGTCTTTTGTAGCATGGAATACAAAGGTAAAACATCCTTAAAAACATGAGCTGGATTACGGCATTTGGTTCTTGAAAAACTCGTACATGTTAACCGCCTCTGCAGTGATGTGCAAATCATCAACTTCGGTGAGGTACTCGGCAAGATGGGGGAGTGTACAATGCCTTCTTGCGAGCGCTTGTAGAGGTGGGTATTTCCATCCGTGTTCGTCAACGATGACCTCCGAGATGTCATGCGCGTACGCTGCACCCATCATGAAGCACGCATGACGATTCCAGTCCTTATTCGCAGGAAAGTACGCAACAATGAGGTCAAAGCGGGGCATGTGGCGAGACTCCTGGTAAGCATCTTCAGAGAACAACACCGTTCTATCTGGTCGTGCCTCTCGAACTTCTGTGTAGGTATTATCTATTGCCTCGTCCACCTCGCCGCATATCAAGACGGTGTTGACAAGCAAACGCTCATCCGTGCCTGCGGGGTACTTGCTTTCGATGTATGCATCCTTTTTCTCAAGATTTGGGTTTGTTTTCAGAAAGTCAATGGCTTCGTCCAAGCTAGAAAAATGGCTGTCTGCCAATTGTTCAAGTAAGGGATCGGGGGTGTCCTCATCCACCACGATGAGATGGTTGCCATGCGCTTGTGCCACCCCAATCTCTGCGTAGCTCATCACACCCCTGCTTTTTCCTTTGGGGAAAACAGCGAGAGCGACGGGGCACTCTTCTGCTTCCTTCAAGTCATCATACGCAAGCTTGAGTACCGAGGATTGTCGATGTTTTCTAGGATCGGAAAAGGAAAGATTAGGTAACGCTTGGATGATGCCATCCCGGAAGCCATGAAAAGAACCAATCAGATACACTTTGTTGGACATCGTGGGAAAGATGGAGCTTGGCTTAAGAAGATAGTTATTCTGTACTATGATACATCGAATCAATACCATTCTGGAGGAAATAACCCTCGCCGTTGGGGTCGAAGACCTTTTTTATGGCAACACCTTGATCGTTCTTAACAATGTCGTAACTACCCAAGAATTTCTTTCCATCAGGTCGGACACCCACTGCTAGTGGCGTTTCAACAACTGTGGTAGGGAGGGTAACTTTGGATTTTATCTCGGACGTGCATCCTGCAATGATTACGGCGAGTGCTGTACTTCCCAAGATTCCAAGTATACGTAACCTCATATTCTTCTCAATAAGTTCGAGATATATAAATGTGTCCACATATGGCTATTTCACTTCCATAAAGTTAATAAACAAGTTCTTCTCTGAGTATTACTCTAGGTGAGCAAAGATAACGAGCTATCTCAGGAACGTAGTCCCGATGTTCATGATGTTGTTGACGATTGGTTGTCATACTGTAAACAGCGTGCGTTCTGTCGTGCTTCCCTACCGATCAACCTACTTTCCTAACACGTTTTTCCAGAGCCAAGAAACCGAAAAAGTAGCTTCCCGAGTCTTCCAGTCTCTCTATGATTCTGAAGGGACGGCGTTGAGCCCAGAGCAGGCAGCAACCTACATCCGCACCAAGTGGAACCTTCGAACAGACAGAAGAGGAGACGAGTTCGCCCTCGAGAAGGGTGGCACGTACATTGAAATGTGGGAGGCCAGACGCGTCCACCAAATTTGGGACAAGGCAGACCACATGAGAGCGATAGAAAATATTGTCAAAAAAGATGCTGACAAGTAAGTTTATATTCTAGAACGTTTTGCTCAAGATTATGGAACTCTTAGTTGCCCCGGAACAACAATGGCAAACGCTCAAGAAGTACGCAGTCATCCCTACAGTTGACTTAATAATAGAATGGGGAGACAAAGGAATACTCTTTGTACGACGTAAGATAGAGCCGTACAAAGGACTTTGGGGCTTTCCTGGATTGCGCGTGTACAAGCCAGAAGACATCCCTGATGCGATAAGAAGGATTGCTAACGAACAAGTAGGTTTAGATGTTACTGGCTGTGTAGCTATACCGCTAGCGCCATTTGTTGGCAAGTTTAAAGATAGACAAGACATCAGCTCTGGGTATTATATCAAACTCTTAGACACTGACCAACACATACAATTAAACGCAGACCATCTAGCAGGGTACGAATTCTTCAAAGACGTTCCTGAGGGAACGGGAAGCATGTACAAACACTTCTTTGAGGAATACTTAAAGTTAAAACATGGAGAGATCTCTAAGATCGAACTATAATGTCAGTGCTTTCTATGGATTTTGATGGGGTGTTATCTGAGTATCATGGTTATCAAGGGAGAGGAAAGTTCGGCAAGCCCCTTCCAGGTGTGAAAGAATTCTTAGAACGTGTAAAGAACGCAGGCCACAGTTTTGTTGTGCTCACCACGAGAAAGGAAGTAGAATTGGTCAAGGAATGGTTTGTGAAGAACGAGCTACCTATGCCTACCAAGATAACAAGCGAAAAGGTGGCAGCGTCTGCATATGTGGATGACAGGGCGGTTAATTTTTCTGGAGATTTTGACAAGCTTGCTAAAGACTTGCAAATCTTTACCGTCCACTGGCGAGACAAGAAAGTGTTCAAAGACTTATAAGATTCCTAATCTGAGCAAAGCGCAGCCAACCCATGCCACCATGATGAGGTACCATACTCCAAACGCTTTGGTTACTGGAAACCATTTGGACATGATGGGGAAGTATTTTTTGTAACATTTTTGCTCTCTCCACGCAACAATATTGGCGCATAAACTGTCAGCAAGCACAAGATACCACAATATTGCTTCCCAAGGGATCATACTCTTGTCGAAGTCTTCACCTTAATAAGAATTACCTTTTTTTCAAGTACTGTAGTGCTTTCTTGGCACCGTTGTGGCCGGGGATGCAGGTGGCGCCTCCGCCGGGGTGTGCGCCGCTTCCTGCCAAGAATATTCCTTCACTGGGTGTGGTGTAGTCTGCAAAGCCAGGAACAGGTCGACTAGGTCCTAGGTTTGCGATGTTCATCGCTCCATGGAAGAGGTTGCCGCCAGGCATTCTTGTGATTTCTTCAATATCTTTTGGACTCAAGATCTCGTGGTGTAGGATACTCTCTCTAAAACGAGGTGCGTGCTGCTCTATGGCATCTATAACTGCGTCGTAGAACGCTTCCTTTTGGTGATGGCTATCGTAGGGCAAGTATTGGACGAAGATGTTCATGACTTGTTTTCCTTCCGGAGCAACCGAAGGATCTACAATGCTAGGAATGGTCATCTCAATCATAGGTTTTCTAGAGTGACCATACACTTTTGCTTCGTCAAAAGCATCTTGGATGTACTGTACGGTGGGTGAGATGTGGATGGTTCCGCGTAATGCTTCTGCTGGAGGTTGACAGGTGAATTCCGGAAGCCCACTCAGGGCTAGATTGATTTTGGCACTGCCACTAAGGTGGCTCGTTCCTTGTACGCGGCTATCGTACTCGTGACCCATGCTTATGAGATCGCAAAGCACTTTTGGTGCTGCAGCGCAAATTACTGCATCTGCTATCTCGCTGCCGCCGTCATCAAGCGTTATCATATATCGGGACCCATAAGGAATTATCCTCTTGGCTGTGGCGTTAGTTCTAACCTCCAAGCCATTGGCTTGACCTGAACTAAGTAATGCTTCGCTTATGCCGCCCATGCCTCCTTCGACGAATCCCCACACTCCTGCTTTACCGTTTACGCCTCCCATGACGTGGTGTAGGAGTACGTAGCCTGTTCCTTGGTCCATAGGGCCTGCCCAGGCTCCGATTACTCCGTCTGTTGCTAGCGTGCTTTTGATGGCTTCGCTCTCAAAGAATTGGTTAAGGTATTCAGATGCGCTCATACCCATCAGGTCAGTAAGTCCAAATCGATGTTTCCATAAGGCACGATCGCGGAAGGCAGATACTCCTGCGGTCCACCAAGTGCTTAGGTTTGCCGGAGGTCGTAGGAGTGTCGCTTCAAGATCTCTTCCGATCTCTGCAAGATTGTCTTCGTACTCTCCAAACGCGTCTGCATCACGCGGTGAGAACTTGGATATCTGCTCGTGAAGCCTGTGCTCATCGCCGTAGAACACCAAGAACTCATCGTTAGGGAAGAGGGAAAGACCGCTAGGATTCCTTTCCAGAACGTTATAGCCGTGTGCGTGGAGTTCTAAATCTTGGATGATTTTTTCAGGCAAAAGACTGACGACGTAAGAAAATCGGGAGATTCTAAAGCCGGGCCACAATTCTTCTGTAACAGTTGCGCCACCAACCATTTCTCTGCTTTCCAGAACGGTGACATCTATGCCTTCCTTGGTAAGGTACGTTCCGCAGGCTAGACCGTTATGGCCTCCACCGATGATGACTGCTCTTGGCATATTGCATAACTTCCGACGACAACTTATAAAGTTGCTCCTCTGGAGGAGTTACGGGGCTTTCCGGCGTAGACTCCATGCGCCCAAAAAAAGCGAGCTCGCCAGTCCCGCCAAGGTAGCTTGCTGTTAGCGCTGCCGTGCCATTGATCGTAATCTAAGTCATGAAACCCTGCATCAAGGATCTGGGTGGGTAACTTCTCTGTCGAGTGCCACTCCCAATAGTCCAAAATTCCTTTGAACGGACCAACTGAAGGATCGGTTATTACTTGTCGTTCCATAACATGATTATGGAGGAACATAAGCGCGCGACACACGTATTGTGTTAGTCTATCGCCATGTGGTTCTCCTGTCAGAGCAAACTCTTCCCGTGGGTCGTCATCTCCCCATTTCCTGTTGATGTCGCTATCAAGAGAGTGGCGAGAGTATTCGGAATTTCTGATTCCTCTTTGCTGTGAATACATCTCAAAGCTCTCACGGCGGCCGCACCAGGACCACACCGCTCCCCAGAACATGGTGTTCAACCACTTACTTACGGGCATGATAATGTCCCTGCACGGTGGAAGTATGTCTAAGGTGTATATTCTTCCTCCTGGGCGGAGAACACGATAGCATTCAGCCAATGCTTCTTCTCGCGTGTCATTGTCTAAACATCCTGGTCCGAAGGCCCAGGTGATGCCCTCCACACTGTTGTCGGCAAGAGACAGGTCAGTGATGTCTCCATTGATGGTGCTCACCGCATCCAAGCCGGCCCTTCGCGCGTTTTCGTCCGCCAAGTCTGCCATGGGTTTGGATCTATCGCACTGTATGATACGTGATTTGAGCGCCTTTCCCGCTAGGATTGAGGTATGACCTGGCCCTGTTGCAAGATCCAGCACTGTATGGCTGGAGTCATATCCGTCTTCTTTCATCCTTGACACAAGGCGGTTCCTCAAGGGCCAATCTAGTCCGCCCGTGTGGCGGCCGTGACGAAGATCATAAACCGTACAAGGTAGCTTGAAATGTCGTAAATAATCACGATTCCTGACCAAGAGCTTCCACCATGGAGGTAACTCTTCTGTCACCAAATCATACATGCTTGCCACGTTAGGTTTATTGTTGACTCGCATAAAAGGCTAAGGGTCTAAGCCCGTCTGGCAAGATCTGCGCCAAACTCTGTGGTGGGCTGGAAGTGTGTGTCGAAAAGAGTGTGTAGAGCTTCGCTAGCCTCGCGCAGATTTTCAATAGGGACGTTATCTTTTGCCATGTACTCCAGCTCACACATGATGTATGCGTGCGCCTCATCAAGCATTACGTGTTCGGCATACGTCTGTCTGCGAAGATGTTCCATAACGGGTTCTCGATCAGCTTGAGGAATGCTCCTTACCACGGCATCAACTTTTGCTCGGTACCTTTCGTTGGTGTGTCTCAACCCGTGAGCAGTCTCATGCCTGCCATCAGACTTGTCTGATTCTTTGCATACACCAATGATGTAGGATTTGTTGGGTAGGGGCATGCACAGTCGCAGCAAAATCTTTTCTTCTGGCGTTAAGGGGTTGAATTCGCCCATGATGAGCGGTTTCAGTGCAATTTTAGGGAAATTCCAGGCCTTGAATTCTTCTAGGAAGACGTTTCTTCCGGTATCAATACATTTTTGGTATGTTCTCATAAACCAATCTTGGTGTTCTTCAACGGTGAAAACGCGGTCACTAAACTCTTGAGTTTCATACCGTTCTGAGGCTCTCAGAAAGGCGTTCATTTGTGATACTAAATCAGTGCCATACACTAACTGCACGTCTTTGCACACTTCAATAAGTCGCATTTTGATACGATGACTGCTTTGCCTATAAACCTGAGCAAAAACCAAAAGCCATATAAAGAGTCAGCAACCCTGCATGCTATGGCAAAAGATCAGAAACGAAAGGTTAACTGGGTGCTTTGCTTGGTGATGTCCATCATGTTCGGTAGCATGGGTGTGGACCGTTTCCTCTTGGGTCATGTTGGCTTAGGCATTCTTAAGCTCATAACTATGGGTGGTCTAGGCATCTGGTGGTTGGTAGACGTCATACTAATCGCTACTAAACATCCGTTCGAAAACATCGAATGGGTAGAAGAACGCTAACATATGTATCGTAAAGGTTATTATGTAAACGTTGTTTTGCAACCTCTATTTTTTACCCACTTTTTCCATCTTGAGGACTTTTTTAGCAATGATGAATACTAACACTGCTAAGATAAGAAAATTCAACAATTCTGCCACAAACGGACCCCATTTGAAAACAAACGGCCCTATAACTAGCTGAGACGTCGCCCAGCCACCCTCAGGTACAAAAGGTGTGATGATGGGCATGATGATGTTTGTCACCAAACTCTTCATTAAATCTTTAGAAGCAGCACCCATGACAAAACCCATAGCCATGCCGATGATGGCATACTGGTTGAGGAATTCCTTAAATTCGTCACGTACTGCTATAACCTTTGCCCTCATAGAATAATTTCCTTATGATGTAGTATATAATGCTATCGCACCAATTAATATATGAAGAAAGCTTCCTAATAGCATGCAAGAAGTAGAAGTAAAGATTTTGGATGTTGACGTGAAAGCAGTACAACAGAAGCTGGCCGACCTTGGAGCAAGGAAAGTCTTTGATGGTGAGTTAGACATCGCTATCTTTGACACAGAAGACAACCAGATTCGGAAGGCAAAAAGCCTCTTACGCCTACGTTCAGATGGTGAGAAAACAGTGCTGTGCCATAAGAGACTGATAACCAAACAAGGAGCAAAAATCATGGACGAGAATGAGGTAGAAGTCCAAGACAAGGAGCGAGCAAAACTAGTCCTGCAAAGCCTAGGTTATACCAAGATTCGCACCCAGACCAAACACCGAACCTCTTACTTACTAGGCGAGGTTCGCTACGAGCTAGACACGCTGCCAGGAATTCCTACGTTTCTTGAGATCGAAGCCAAAGACGTACAAACACTCCAAAAGGCAGTAAAGCAATTAGGCTACGCCCCTCAAGATACAAAACCTTGGACAGGTGGGGAGGTGTTAGAACATTATGAGAAACATTAATAAATTTCAAGACTCTCCTAGGCCTATGTTGCGGCAAGCAAACGTGAATGCTCTGGTGTTGCTTTCTTACAAATGGCAACACAACGCTATAGTTGAACAGCATCCAGAGCTTCAAAATGCGTATAGGCGGGGGGCCCACCACTTTAGGCGAGCTGCGGAGTTTGCAGAAAGGGGATACTAATTTGGCGAAAAACAGGAATCCTGGTTTGCTTATTTCGGACTGAGACAAGCGTGTGTTGGCATAAAGATAGATGCGCTCAGCGCACACCGACAAGAAGTCACAGACACGCTCAATGAAGATATTTAGTCGAAAGGTATTTAAACGAGCACATTTTTCTCGACGACAATGGATGACCATAAGCTGCAAGCATACATCGATGAGGTACGAAGTCAGGGCCACAAAGATGATGAGCTAAAATCACACTTGTTAGAGCACGGTTACGATACAAAAGCGGTTGATGAGGCCCTAGGTCCAGGACCTGCAGCACCACCCACCACCGCACACCCACCCTTGCCAGGCATGAGTGGAGGATTCAAACACCGAAATCCTGCGCTAGTACTGGTCTTTACAATTATTACTTTAGGAATCTACGGCGTTTATTGGCTTGCCTCAACAACCAATGAGCTCAAGGCAAAGACGCCCTTAGCGCCTAGTCCCTACCTTTTGATACTGTTTGTGGTTCCACTAGTGGGCCTCATAGCCGCCATTGTCTACTGCTGGAAGTACGGCAAGGCCCTAGAAGAGGTCACCAAGTTTAGCGGCATAGGCATGCTAGTGTTGTTATTGTTCGTGTTCCCGGTAGCCCAAGTGATAGCACAGATGCAGTTGAACAAGCATTAACTCTGTCCTTGCATTTCTGAGTACTAATATTTTTATACTTCTTGATCATTCATGCGCCCATGGTCAGGGATTGCGAGCAAGCCAGAGAAATAATGAGACGCTACGTTAATCTCACCAAAGAGGCCCATGCAGAATGGAACGCAGGAGGAGAGGCGTATGAAATGGGTAACGCAAGGGTGCAGTTCGGGATCGAGGATACGACGCTTGATGACGAGGAGTTTGTAGGCGTTATGTGGGTGAGAAAGAACGCTGACAAAATGCCAGAGCGAGATGTCTCCGAGGGGATGCATGTTTTCTATGTTGATCGTTCTCAGTCCAAAACTCTCAAGGCGCGCCCTATATTCACTGCCCCTTCTACTTCATGAGGACCATCCACAAAGTGGTAGGTATAGTGATCCAAAACAATGAGCTACTCATGGTGAGAAACGTTGGCAAAAACATCTGGACAGGTCTAGGTGGCAAACCAGAACAAGGGGAAAGCGAAGAGCAAGCACTTGTTCGCGAAATCCAAGAAGAGATAGGGTGCGAGGCAACTATTGGGAAAAAGATTGGTGACTTTACTGATAAAGCAATCTTTGATGACGCCATGGTCAAACTATCTGTCTACATGGTAAACTTAGAAGGGATGCCTACCCTGCAGGATGGCGAGTTGGAGGAGATGATGTTCATGCCTCACGATTACCGCGACCAAGACATTACGCTGTCACCTTCCATAACGAACGATGTCATTCCAAAACTTATCCAAGATGGACATCTAACGTGGTAGTTACTTGCTTCGCTTCCAAAATTCTTCAAAGTACGCTTTGAACGAGTCAGCAATGTGTTTGTTGACGATTTCTACCGCGATAGCTTCAGGGTGTTGCAGCACTATGGTGACGGTGTCTGCATAGATTAGGAATGTTGCCGGAGTTTGGATGTCCGAATCCATAACTCTTGTGACTCCATTTTTGTAGCTGTTCCTGTCCTTCAACGTAGGAAGATCAATACCTTTATTGAACAAGGCACGAAACTTTATCCCTTCTCTCACTCTTTTGATATGGTCTTTTTTCCAGTACGCGTGCTGTTCTTCTGGCTGGAAGATGGGCACGCCAAGGTACACCCACTCGTCTCCTTTCCCTAGCTTATTGTAAAGATGCTCGTGCGCTGTCCTAATCCCTTTGAAACCGATATAGACGCTAGCCTGGCTTTTCGCAGCGCTTGCTTGCTTTAGCAATAATTGTGGAATAACATCTGCCACCTTTTTTCGGTGGTCTGCGAGCGTGCTCGCTCGCTGATCCATATACTCTAACAATTTTGTGGGCGCCGCAGCCTGATAGTATTTTGTCTTATCTTTTGTGATGAACGACGCCAGCCCTTTTTCCATCAATCTCTCAAGAATTTGGTAGATGATGGATCTGGCAACGCCTGACCGGTCAACAATAGGTCCGGTAGTGGATGCTCCCAACTCTAGCAAGGATAGATAGACTTTGGATTCTCCTTCCGTAAGGTCGGCATGCTGGAGTAGGGTGGTGTCCATAGATGCTATAGCGTGAGATACTATAAAAATCTTACTATTGCCCTACCACTACTGGTGGGCGTATGGTTAAGTAGGTAGTTTATCTCTAGAGAACATGAAAAACACGCTTATACTTACGCTCATCCTGCTGTCAGCCTGCACCATGCACGCGGCAGTACCCTTTGAATCACAACCCATCGTGATAGGTTATATTGGCCCATTTACCGGTGATGCAGCCAGTTTTGGCCTCATAGAGCAGCACGTGATGGACATGCTTGTTGAGGATCTCAACAAAGAAGGCGGCATCCATGGCAGGCCGATCAAAGTAATCTATGAAGACGGGAGATGCCAAGGAAAGGATGCGGTTACCGCAGCTAACAAGCTCATCTTTGTGGACAAGGTCAAAATACTCTCCGTGGTGTGCAGCGAGGAAAACCTCGTGGTAGCTCCGCTAGCAGAGGCCAACAAGGTCTTGCAGTACAGCGCGTGGCCCACCCACGCAGACATTTCTCATGCTGGAGATTACATCTTCAGAAATGGCTACTCTGATGCAGACACTGCCGAGGTCGCAGCCAAACTCTTACAACAACATGACACGGCAGGTATGCTGTACGAACAGACAGGCTATCCTGAAGGTATCAAACGAACATTGGTTGAGCTCCTACCCGACGTGGTAGTAGAAGGATATGGGGTAGACGCCGTAGACATGCGCACCCAGATTACCAAACTCATAGCACAGGACGTAGGAGCTATTTTCCTCAATCCTAACACTCCGGCCTCAGGCCTTGCAGCCTTGCAACAAATCCGGGAGCTAGGCTTTGAGGGTGCGATATATGGCAACTACTTTGGGGGTTATGCTGCGGTCAAGGACTATCCCGAAGCAAAAGGAATGCAGTACGTTGCAGATCCGCTGGTTCCCGACTCGCCACTCAAAGACCAGCTATGGCAGCGTTATGAAGAAAGGTATGGTGAAGAACCAGGCTTTGAGTTCGCTGCTGCAGCAAGATACGACGCCGCCATGATACTCTTCCAAGCCTTACGTGAGGTGGGCGACGATCCTGACAAGCTAAGAGATTGGTTGTATGCCATGCCTGACTACACAGGCATGCTAGGCACGTATCATTTTGATGAAAATGGTGATATTACAGGTGTAGAGCCTGCCGTACGAATCGTTGGCGAATAACTTACTTGCGCGCCATCACTTTTCCAAGAATAAAGCATAACAATGCTATACACCAAAACCAAAGCCAGGGTATCTTTCCCATGGCAGCCATGGTTAGGCTTGCTATGAGGAGGACGCTGAGGAGGACTGAGGTGCTTTTTTTCATGTGACCTTCTTGATGGCAGCGATGGCTACCTCGAGCTGTTTGGCGTTAGGTTCTCTTGTCGTAAGACTTTGCGTCCACTGTCCAGGTGTGCTCAGCCAGCGAACAAACTTCTTATCATAATGGTTTGCCGTGAACATCAATAATTCGTAAGATAACCCTACAATAACGGGTACGAGCACTAATCTTGCTAAAATATTGTAGTACCAGTGCGGTGTTCGTACGACGGCAAAGATAAAAATGCTGATAAACACGACATACAACAACAAACTCGTTCCACACCTAGGATGGAAGATGTTTGCTTTCTTGCAATTCTGTACAGTTAACTTCTTCTTACTCTCAAAGCAGTTCACTGCTTTGTGTTCTGCTCCGTGATACTGGAAGACGGTCTTGATGTCTCCCCACATACCTATCCCAAGTAAGTATGCTACAAAGATTACTAAACGAAACAATCCATCCCAAAGATTGAAGGCCACGGTCTTTGCTGGAGCAAGGAAAGTAGAAAGCCAGTACGGTAGCAAAATAAACAGGCCGAGTCCGATTAAGAGTGATACTATGACTGTGACGCTTGCCTCAACGTCTGAAATCTCTCCTTCATCGTCTTGCTGGCCTGCACTCCAGAGAAGGCTTCGCATGCCGATGACGACCATCTCGATGAGGAAGACAAAGCCTCTTACTAAAGGAATCTTGAGTATCGGATGTTTTTTGGTTACGCTTGTGGCTTTTTGATTATGAAAGATGATTTTTCCTTTTTTTCTGACTGCCGTGCTTACTTTTTCCTTGCAGCGCATCATGACGCCTTCGATGACTGCTTGACCGCCCACTCTCATAGCTTCCACAATCCTCCGTAGAATTCTCTACGAGCCTGCTCTAGATGTTCTACCGTGCCTATGTCGACCCATCTTCCGTTTAGTACCACGCTGTGGACTTCTCCTTTTTCCATTAAGTGTCTGATGAGTTCGCCGGAGTTGTCGTGTCCTTGTTCGGCAAACTCGCGCACGTGTTTCAGGGTTTCTTTCGGAATATAATAAACTAGCGTGCTGATGAGCGTGCTTTCTGGCTCTTCCGGTTTTTCCACAAACTTTACCACTTGGTTTTCTTTGACACTCACAACACCGAAACGTTTTGCTTCAGAGGTTTCTTTAACATCGTACAACCCGATAACGACTCCTTTTTGTTTGGTGGCCATGGCTAGTAGATTTTGGAGATTATCCTCAAAGAGGTTATCTCCTCCTATGATCAAAACATCCTCATCATCGCCCACGCAATCAAGTCCAAGAACGCAATCTCCCACTGCTCCTTTTCGATCCTCATTACTTACGCTGCCATCATCAACAACATCGATCTCTTGGTGTTTTCCCCAGTCTGCAAACACGGGGAAAAAGCGGTGGTTGGTTACCGCACAAATTTTGGTCATGCCCAATCCCTTAACTTTGTCAACAATATGGTCAATAATGGGTTTTCCGCCAACGTCTAAGAACGGTTTTGGGACGTGCATGGCCAAAGGATGCATCCTAGTGGCATATCCTGCAGCAAGAATCACACATTTCATAAGTCATAAAAACGAACAAGCTTTTTAAATACTTTCACGATTCCAGTTCTATGTTAGAGAAACTAGGGCTAGGAATACGAGGAACACTCAAAAAGCTAGCCAAATCCTTGTTTGTAGACCAAAAGCTGATAGATGAGCTCATCAAGGACATCCAGAGGGCACTTCTTGCGTCTGACGTGAATGTACAGCTAGTGTTCGACCTTAGCAAGAGCATCAAAGAACGCGCCAAAGAAGAGGCTGCTAAAGGTTTAACCAAGAAAGAACAGCTCATCAACATTGTGTATGAGGAGTTAACCACCTTCCTAGGTGGGGAAGGCACAGAGCTCAAGATTCCGGAAAGCAAACCCTTCAAGATCCTACTAGTGGGCTTGTACGGAAGCGGAAAGACAACCGCTTCTGGAAAGCTAGCCAAATACTTCACCAAACGCGGAAAAACCGTCTCTATCGTTGGCTTGGACACCATGCGTCCAGCAGCCATGGACCAAATATCTCAGTTAGTGAAGGGAACGAGTGTCAAGGCAATCGTAGACAGAGATAATAAAGATCCTGTGGCCATCTACAAGAATGCTGAGGCCACCATTAGCAAGCAAGACGTAGCAATCATAGACACTGCAGGAAGGGATGCCTTAAGCGATGACCTTATTGAAGAAATTTCCAAGATCAAAGAAGCCGTAGACCCAGATGAGATCATCCTCGTCATGAGCGCAGACATTGGGCAGACCGCAAAGAAGCAAGCAGACTCCTTCCACGACAACTGTGGAGTTACTGGAGTCATCATCACCAAGATGGACGGTACTGCAAGAGGCGGAGGAGCGTTAAGTGCTTGTGCTGCCACAGAAGCACCCGTACTCTTTCTAGGGGTAGGAGAAAAGATAGATGATCTAGAAAAGTTTGATGGTAAGCGCTTTGTAGGCAGACTCCTAGGAATGGGAGATCTTGCCAGTCTTGTCGAGAAAGCACAAGGTGCTGTTACTGAGGAAGATGCCAAGGTCATGGAGAATCGTTTGCTCAAGGGAGAGTTCAATCTTTTAGATTTGTACAATCAGATGGAAGCCATGAACAAGATGGGGACACTAGGAAACCTTATGGAGATGATTCCAGGCATGGGACAATTAAAGTTGCCTAAAGATGCCATCAACGTCCAAGAAGGCAAGCTCGTACAGTGGAAAAGAGCGATGGACAGCATGACCAAGAAAGAACTCGAAGAACCAGATGTTATCGATTCTAACCGTGTAAAACGCATCGCTACCGGAAGCGGGGTCAAGCAAGATGACATAAGAGGATTGATCAAGCAATACAAGCAATCAAAGAAAATGGTCAAGCTCCTGAAGGGCGATGTGAATCCTGACAAATTGTTAAAGAAGTTGAAACATCAATACAAGGGTTAGTCAATACTATCAATACTCTGGACGACGCCGTCCTTGTACTGTCTTGCTTTGAAGTGCGTGAATCTGAAGAATTCTTTTTCTTCAACCGTTCCATTAGTATCCCAGTATCCCTGCAGCACAACGGGATCGCGGTCTGTATCATGCAGCTCACTGTTGTAGGCTTTCCTCCAAGATGATAGCTTCCGCGTGTCTGTTTGGTTATTGCGTGCAGCTCTTGCTCTGGCCACTACCGGCATGCCGTTTCGGTCATATGCGGGCAGTTTAAGTTCTAACCAACCGCCGCGTGCATACCCTAGGCTTGCCTCTTCTCTTGGCTCCCAGGCCATTGTTTCTGATCCTGCAACAGGTGGGGTGAATGTTTTTTTGAAAGCATTCCCTACAATGCGTTTACCCATAGGGTTGGTTTGGAGAAAGGCAGCAAAGAAACCTGCGCAAATCAATGCTAGCAGAACATTCTGACTCTTTTTGCTCATGAGCTCACGAAAACCATCAGAACTTAAAAAACTACTGCTTCATGAACGGGAATAACACTACATCTCTTATGCTTTGCTTGTTCGTGAGCAACATCGTCATGCGATCTATGCCGATGCCTAGTCCGCCTGCAGGTGGCATGCCGTGCTCCAAGGCTTTGATGTAGTCTGCATCAAAAGGATGGGCTTCTTCATCGCCTTTCTGTCTTTTCTCTTCTCCTGCTTTGAAGAGTTCTTCTTGTCTTTGCGGATCATTCAACTCAGAATAACCATTAGCGAGTTCCATGCCGCAAGCAAACGGTTCAAAGCGCTCTATGGCGTATTCCGGGTCCTCTCTGCATTTCTTTGCTAGAGGACAGGTCTCCCAAGGATGGTGGGTGATGAAGATGGGTTGGATTAGGTGTTCTTCTACTTTGGCTTCAAAGATTGCGTTGATTAGTTCCCCTCTACTTGCGCCTGCTTTCACATCATCCGCTTTTGCAATCTGCATTAACTCTTCCTTGCTCATGCTTGCTGCATCGATGTTGGCAAACTTTTTGATTGCTTCCAACATTGTCATCTTTGGCCAGGGCTTTTTGAATTCTAACTCGTGATCTCCGTACTTTACTTTTGTTTTTCCATTCAGCGCAAGCGCACACGCTTCATAGATGTCTTCTGTGACGCCCATCATGGTCTCATAATCTCCATACGCGCAGTAGCATTCCATCATGGTAAACTCTGGATTGTGGGAACGATCGATATCTTCGTTTCTGAACACTTTACCTATCTCGAAGACCTTGTCAAAGCCTCCTACTAACAATTTCTTTAGAGGAAGCTCTAGAGCGATACGCAGGTAGACGTTCGTTTTGTGAGCGTTCAGGAACGTTTTGAAGGGTCTTGCTTCTGCGCCACCGTAGATGGGTTCTAGGACTGGAATCTCTACCTCTAGGTATCCTTTGTCTCTAAGCACTTTCCTTGTAGTGTCCAGGATTGTTTGGCGTTGTTTGAACACTTCTTTGACATCAGGATTCATGGTAAGATCTAGATAGCGTTGTCTGTATCTTTGTTCAACATCTTTCAAACCGTGCCATTTTTCTGGTAGGGGTCTTAAGCTTTTGGAGAGTAGTTGGAAGCTGGAGACGTTTACAGAGAGTTCGCCTGCTTTGCTTTTGAAGATGGTTCCTTTCGCGCCTATCCAGTCGCCTCCATCAAACATTTTCAAAAGGTCGTACTGTTTGAGATCGTCCTTTCTGAAATATAATTGTATTTTCCCCGTACTATCTTGGATGTGGGCAAAGGTGATCTTGCCTAAGTTCCTAAATCCTAGCAATCTGCCTGCTACGCTGACCTCATCTTGGGTCTTGCCTTCTGCTGGTAAGCTTTCGTACTGTTCCTGAAGTGCTGCAGCGGTGTTCTTGACATCGTACCCATGAGGATAGGGTTCTATACCTTGCTCTCGTAAGGTTGCCAGCTTTTTCTTTCGTTCTGCTATGAGCTCTTCTTCACTTGGCATGGTCTAGATTTCGTGCATAAGGCATATAAAGCTTTGCCCTCCACTGGCCAGGCAGGATTAAACCTTGTCTTTAATCAGTGAACGTATTACACCAAAACCTTTTTAAGTCTAGTGTGTGTGCTTAGACGTGGAGTGAAGTAAAGATGAATGGTACAATGGCGGGCAATTTGGGCGTTTTTGGTAATTTGGGCGTTGTGAGGCAGTACGTTGAAACCGCGTACGAACGCCGTGAAAAGCAATTGAGAGCTCGAGAAGATATCCAAAAGTTTATCCGTGATAAGGTAGATACAAACTGGCGTGGAAGAGATAGAGATGATGTTGTGTCTCCAAGACCGGAAAATTCTTCTGGTGTCTCTGGTGATTACGAAGTCGTTAATTAGCAGCGTCGAGAGGGTACCTTTTTAAATGGAACGACGCTTTTTGTCTTTACGAGTATGGCAACTATAGGTGCGTTTGTGAATGATTTCCATATGTGGCTAGATGAACGACTAACGCGGTTGGAGAGTAAGGCTGCATCGTCGCGCGAGGATGCAGAGGAAGATTTACAGAAACTCTTAGGGTATCCCAGAATTTTGTACGAGATTGCTAGCGGCACTCATACTGTTCCTGATAATGTCTCACGCGCTTCTAGCGAAGACCACGAATTTTCCCCTGAAGTAGCGTTGGCTGACGGTGCAGAGAAATATTTGCCAGGGGGCATAGATCCCCGTTTGCAGCAAGGTATGCACCTTTGGGCCAGTGTTGGTGAAGATTCTGACAGATTACAAGAGCTGATACCCTACATCTATGCGTGTTTCCATGATGCGTTCCAGATGTCAACAGTTGGTCCTTTCGCCCCGCTGGCTTTGGAGGCACAGACTAAAGCTGTTGGGAAACTGAATGATTCTTTTCCCGTAACTCGAATACGTATCAACGATGATCCTCATTACGCAATTAAATGTTATCCCAAGGGAGATCCTCGACCGGCTACTCAGGCTGCAAATTGTACTGCGTTAGGCAAGACGTATCAGAACTGGGATTTGACCAGAATCCCTATTCCTTGTGTTCTCGGAACCATCGAGCTCCCTGATGAAGATTATGTCTTTATGGGAATGACTGGCGAGCCTGGAGTTCCCCTCAACCGCGAGCTCGGGGTCGCGGACCTTAGTGATGAAGCGCGAATGCATCACCTCAGAGAACTTGTAGGGATGTCTGTGCATATGGGTTATCAATTGGCAGGTCAACTAGGAAGTAAAGAAAAAGATTTGGATTATGCGCGTAGGTCATTCAGCACGCCAAGAGGAACCCGGGCTCACATCGGGGCAAAGACAGTCCGTGCCATTGAGGAAAGCGGTTTCCAAGATAGAGATACCGACTTGTATGCCTATCTTCTTAGCTTTTTGGAAAATATTGATCATCTTCGAGATCAAATAAACGATGATTCGCTTTGTGTGATGGTTGATGGAAGTCCTGAAAATATCAGTCTGAACGGTGGTGAATACCGCCTTATCGATTTTGAGAACAGACTAGGATACTTTTTTGCTAGTGAGGTGTGGGCGGGATTACTGCATCCGGATTCGGGATATGATTTTTCACCAAAAAATGAAGGCATGACTAAAGCATACGTCGCTTTTGCTGCAGGTGTTGGAGCGCTATACAATGAGCAACTATCTGGGAAGATGTTGATGGACCTTGATTGGGAGGATCCTGCCTCAATATATCGTGAAATTGGACGAGTAAAGAGCGAGAATGGCCAGGATCTAGATATTATTTACCGACATTCTCTGGGCTGTGCGGTCAAGAGTGCTTTCGAGAATCTGCGAATGGGAATATCCCGTCGGAAAGCGGCTAATGATTACACAGATGATCTATGGGTTGCAAACTCTTCCTTCTTACAAGCTCTTGATGATGTTGAACGCACTTCGGGTTCACTCATGAACCGACTTCAGCAAGAATGGACTCCAGACACCACACAAAACTGGGATTGTTTTAGTACGCGCACACGATGGCTTGGCTTTCAAATAATCAAGAATGAGTTTGAGAGAGGAATAGAACATTACGGGGCAGTTTGTGAGAGCGCATTGACCATGCTTGGTTTTGACGAAGCTTCTCAAGTAAGAGAAACTTATTTCAAAATCTGATCATCAAAGCACATTTGAATGGTCGGGATGGCCAGACTTCTAATGCTTATCAATAAGTCATGAACAAACGCAACATGAACGGTTATCTGGCCTTTTTTACTAACGAGCGAGTCGACAATATCCTTTGTCTGCTTACTATGCAAAACCAATCGAGGGATGTGTTCTTGCTTGCGTGATCTCAACAGACTCAATATTTCATCCAGAAAGGAATCTAGGCTTTTTAGTGCATTAACCGTCGCCTTACTAGGAGCCCTAGGTGCAAACGATCTTGCCAAATGTTTATACGCGTCTCCGATACCTTCCAGCTGATCGACAATATCGTACATAGGCCCTATTGATTCTTTTATTGTTTCTGGATGTTTTGTGATGAGGCGTAGACAGAAGAAAGAAAACTTGTTAACGTTAACATCCATTAACACTATGTTGGCGTATCCTGCTGCGTCGTGGTTTGCTGCTGCATCAGTCATTTCCTTAGCCATGTTACCTATGAATACTAGCAAGCGTTTGAGCACGTGCCCAAATTCTTCAGGAATACTGTCGCTGAGTTTTCGTACGACGAGGTGATTCCTTCCCTGGTCTACAACACCAAATCCAACACAGGTGTGGCTGACGAAATCTTGAATGGTGGCGATCTGTTCTGGGCCAGACACGTCTAGTCTCATTTCGTCATATCCTGCTTTGTATAGTGAGCTTAGGATGGCCAAACTGGAATAGTTGTCAGTTATTTTGAGAGATATTGTTCGAGTTTCCTTTCTTATTTCTTCAACAGAAACCAGCAAGCCTCTTGGACCGGGGGTTACCTCGAGCTCATCTCCTTTAGCTATGTTGTTTTTCTTTGCCCACTCTCTAGGCAGTGAAATGAGCTGCGTACTATTCGCTATTTGTATAACTTTTCGTTTCATCCACTAGGCATAGCGTCTGATTATATAAAAAGGTTGCGATTATATAAAGATTATAAATTATAAGGAATAACTATATTAAAACCCTTTGTACGGTATTTCTTAGAGGAAACCCGAAATATGGGGAGTACGCGAAAGATAAACGAGCCGCATCTGAACCGCCGCCAATGGGATGAAGATCTCTGGGAGGAGGAGTTGGATGACGACGAAATCATGGAGGAAAGCAACAATGGAAAACGAAACACCAATGGTAATTGAAGACGTCGGAGATCTCCAGGCTTTTCTGTGTAACAACTTACAAGACAGAAAGAAGCGTGCGAGATTCCAGCGCGCATCACTGCAATAACGCGTCTTCACTCACTTGAGACTACCCCGTCCCTCTCACGAGGGATGGGGTCTATTTCTACATTTTTTTTATTATCTTTTTTCTTTATTTGTCACTCCAATTATATAAAATTCAACAATTATATAATTATTATAAAGTTTAAAGCATAATTATATAATCTTAATATGGTGCATACTTGTTATCAACACCAAGGGGGTTAGAACCATGAACGAAGAAGAATGGATGGACGACACCGTATGGGAGAACGACATGGATGAAGGGTCGCTATGGGAAGAGGCCTTCATGCAGGGCGTACGCGAAGCCGAAGAAGAAGGCTTTGGGGGGGCATGAACATGGATGACATACCCTTTATTGTTACAGACATTGAGGATGTACGCGCTTTCCTCATGAACGAGGCACTTGACAGAAAGCGTCGCACCAAATACCAACAACACCTAGACTAGGTCGGCCAGCCTGCCAAACGGTAGCACTTGTTTGTCTACCACGAACACTTCTGTTTTGGCGGGCACGGCTAGATCTGGAGGGTTGTTGATGACATCTGAACCTTCCTTAAGTGTATTGAAAGAGGGTTGTACAATAATCGTGGATTTTCCTTGCGTGATCTTAAGAAAGCATTTGTACAGTTCACTCTTTCTATCTTCACGAAGACGCACCGCAGGATGGTAGTGTCCGATGATCAGCACCTTAGGCAGTGGGTCTGGAAGCGTGTCTCCGTGCATGATCGTCATACCTCCTGCGTTGTAGGATGTGACTAAGGAGAGATTGCGATCTTTGGCAATCGGGTCAAGAACGGTGTCATGATTGCCTTTCACGACCACAAGCTTTGCTTTTTGTTGGATATAATCAATAAGTTTTTTCACGTTTCTCCATTCTTGTGGTCCTATGCTGCCGAACTGGTCCTTGATGTCCCCATTAAGCACGACGGTGGTGGGCTTGGCCACGTCCATTATTGCTTGTAGCCGGTCAAGCACCTCTGTAAAAGGGCGTTTGGGTACGAGCACGCCCTGCTTGTTGAGACTTTCCTCTAGCCCAATATGGACGTCAGAGATGACTAATGTTTTTGACGCTTCAATGTAGCAAGCTACGTCAACAGCCACCACACCCTCGCATAGTTTCATGGTGGTGAAATCTATCTTGAGTACAAAAAGATATCCTATAGGGAACTTTATAAGTCGCGTTCTACTGTGCAATCCATGGATCTTGAGGGTGCTCTCATTTTTGGAATGGGTGTTGTTGAAGAGGCTGGAAGAGCGATTCAAGCGGTAAGACGATCTGGTTTTATTGAGCTTGATTACAAAGCTGACAATTCGCCTGTCACAAAAGCAGATCACCTAAGTGAGGAGATCATAAGAGATCGACTACTAGGGCGATTTCCTGACACTGGTTTTTGCGGTGAGGAGAGAGATGCACAAAATCCTGGGGCGCCGTTCCTTTGGTATTGCGATCCTTTGTGCGGAACCTCCTCGTTCATCAGGTACGAGAACACCATCGCCATCAGCCTGGCATTAGTTAACGAGGGTAAAACGGTGCTTGGCATAGTACACAATCCGTTTACCGGCGAGTCGTGGTATGCTGCTGATGGTACGAGACCTGTTTACAACAAGGGGACCATGCCTTCGCAGTCTCCAGAAAAATGCTCAGAGGCAATATGTAACTATGGGGTTCCTTCAGACGACTACGATACCGTACGTAAGCTCATGGAACTGAGACATGAGGAGAAATTGGGTAAGTTAGTAAGTCCTGGAGGCTCAGCAGGCCTCGCCCTTGCCCAGGTTGCCCAGGGTGTTTACAGCATTCTCTTCGTGAACTCTGCCAAAAATGGAAAGCCGGCAGATCTTGCAGCAGGAATTTACCTCGTTGATAAGGTGGGCGGTATTACAACTCAGACAGATGGTAGCGACTTTGATATTTTTGGTGGCCCAACAACGGTGCTGTCTGTTAACAATCGTAAACTCCATGAGGATGCGCTGAACGTATTGTGTGGGTAGCACGAAAGCTTTTTATACTCGTATTCGGGCGTTTTACAAAAGAGGTGATGCGCATGGCAAAACGAGGATTATCCTGTACTTGCAACGCACCAAAACTGGCAGCAGGAGTGCTGTCTGTAGCGGTGGGCATATACTTGATAGTGCTAGGTTGGGCAACGCAAGGACTAGGCCAAACGTTCTGGAGTGTATTGTGGTATTTCTTAGGAGTGTTTGCTATAACGCTAGGAAATGCTATTAAGAGCAAGGCCCTAGTGTGCGAGATCCATTGAACAAGCAATTAATGTCCTACTTCGAGAACCTACGAGGGGTTCTCCAACAGCAAGGATATGATCAAACAGACATAGACCAAGCCTCAGTCAAAGAGAGCGTTCCCTTACTACTTGTGGTTAGCTGGGGATTGAGCGCAGCCTACTTCTTCCTTACGCTTACCTTCATCCTGCTTTCCTTGTTAGGGGGCGGAATGATTGCATGGATGGTGTTGATCGTAGGAGCCTTCATCATTGGTTGTGTGAGTGGCTTTGGTTTAGTGCGAGCCACGACCCGACCTTGGAAGGTAGCAACCATGGCGGGGTTAGCACCCTTCTTATCCATGATCTTGCTTCCGGTGATGACGTTGATGGAATTGTTGCTCGAGAAGGTGAGGTTAGCCTTAGAACCCTTTGCATCTGCAGGAGGGAAGGCGGCAGCAGGCCTTACGTCCATCTCTTTCCTTCCTGAGGCTTTGCCAGGAAGGCTGCCTGTGGCGTTTCTCATCTTCATGTCTGCCATATTCATCCCTACACTATTCTTAATCAAACGTAAGAAGTTCAAATCGCTAGCTTGCTTGTTTATAGGAGTCATAGTATGCTTTGTAGGATACCAAATATCGCACACTGCGTTATTATTCGTCTTCGAGAGTATTGCAGGAAAATTCTAACTACATCTTTTCCAAGCGAGAAATCCTTTCCTCGATAGGAGGGTGGGTGGCAAACAATGCTATTGTCTTTCCTTTAGTTTTCCTGAAAGGGGTGGAGATGAACAAGTGTGCAGTGGCACGGTTAGCTCTGTCCACTAATGGGTCGGGATCGCTTTGGATCTTCTTGAGTGCGCCGCTTAACCCTGGAGGGTATCTTGTCAACGCTGCTCCTGTAGCGTCTGCTAAGTATTCTCTTTGTCTACTTATCGCGAGGCGCATCAAATGCCCGATGATGGGTGCAAGTATGGCTAGGACGATGGCAAGTATGAGGAGCGCAGGGTGTCCTTTCCTGTCTCTTCCTCCTCCAAACCAAAGACTGCGGAGGAAGAAGTCTCCTAACAAGGTAATGACACCTATCAACACCGTGGTTAGCATCATTAACCTAATGTCATAGTTCTTTATGTGTGCCATCTCGTGAGCGATAACGCCTTCTAACTCTTGACGGTTGAGCTTGTCTAGCAATCCAGTAGTTACTGTTACGGATGAATGTTTGGGATCTTTGCCTGTTGCAAAAGCATTCAGCGCAGTATCATCGATGACGTACACCTTTGGGGTGGGTATGCCTGCAGCAACCGCTAGCCCTTCTAGGGTGTGCCATAAGTGTGGGAACTCTTTCTTGGTCACCGGTCTTGCACCGGTCATACCCAAGATCATACTCCCTCCTGTATTGAAAACGATCAAGAAGTATATAGCTCCCACTACGGTGGACATGATAACACCAAACCAGACGTTGCCATAGTACGATCCTAGAACGCTTCCTAGTAATCCTACTATGATAACAAAGAGTATGACTAAGACGACGGATTTGATGTTGTTAGACCGAATTTGCTGGAATAGCGTAGCCATTTAAAACTCAACTTTGACGTTCTTCTTTTCTGCTTCATCAACTTCAAAGGTTTCTGCTTGTTTGAAGCCCAAGCTGTTAGCAATAAGATTGTTGGGAAATACTTGTATCTTGTTGTTGAAGGTCATGACAACATCATTGTAGTGTTGTCGGGAATAGCTGATCTTGTTCTCTGTTCCGGTTAGCTCTTCTTGCAATTGTAGGAAGTTTTCGTTAGCTTTCAGTTGTGGATAGTTCTCTACCTGCACCATCAAGCTTCCTAAAGCATTGCTGAGTTTTGAGCTTGCTTGTGCTTTAGCTCCCATAGTTGCAGCCTTCATAACTGCGGTTCTTTCTTTGGTAATCTCGGTGAGCAAATTCTTTTCGTGCTTTGCATACCCTTTTACCGTGTTGATAAGGTTAGGAATCAAGTCATGGCGTCTCTTCAACTGCACGTCAATCTGTGCTAGACTGTTCTTGATCTCATTTTTTAGCCTGATAAGGCTGTTGTACAAGAAAATGACTGCTAAAATGATAATTCCAAGAATGATCGCAATCCAAATCCCTATACTCATGCAGTTTCAGATTTCTTAGCTCTTTTTAAAGCTTCCTGAAAGGCAGGGCGGTCCCGTACGCCCTTAAAACTGGCGCCATTCCATGACGTGAGTCTTTCTGTCCATGCTTGGGCGCCCGGCAACTCTCGAGGTTCTTCCTGGTATCTTCCATGGGTGTGATCAACCTGCCATTTGACAGTTGTGAAAGCTAGTTCTGAGGCCAGTCTTTGGTCATCTGTGCGTAAGATAAGATCGCCATAACTCCCGAGGCAGTGGTCGCTAACCACGTTGTACGGAGTCTTGTCCCAAGGTTCTGTTCCGTGGCCATCCAAGCCTACCCTATCAAAACAGAGCCAGGTATCATCCCAAAATAGTGCCACAGATCGCTCAAGAACTTCCAGCAAGGATGTTGTTTCCTCAGGTTCTTTATGGTGATAGTGGATAAGAACCGTGCCTATTCTGACGGCCTTGTAAGCAGCTCCTTTTTCATTGCTTCCTCCACCCCAGATAATCTGGTGGTAAGGATTGATAACTTCCCAGTTTTTCCTTCCGATCAGGGGAATGCCACTTGTAGCTCTACTTGACATATAGTTTACAGTAAAATAAGACTTATAAAGGTGGCCACGGTATTACTTTTCAGCGTAGATCATGCCGTGCTTCCACAATCCTTTCTGCATGGCCTCATGTCCCCATATGCCGGACATCATGTTTGCATCGTTTATCTTGTTTCTTAAACCTGCTCTTCTTAAGAGAAAGGCCAGGGGTCGGAATGCGTGGCATGTGTGCTTCAATCTTCTTAGTGACGGCTCTGCTAGTTTCGTGGTGTCATAGTGGGTGGCCATGAAACCTGTTTTTTCTGCTAGCGTGACAAACGTTTGTGGTGTTACGAGTGTGGGCATTGCCCAGGAGTCCATAAAATTTTTCATCAATGCCTTTTCTTCGTCATTTTTCGATTCTCTTCCTATGAAATAGTCTGCAGTGATCAGTCTGCCGCCTTTTTTCAGCACGCGGTATGCCTCCCTCAAAAACTGTTCCTTGTCTTGCGCGTGCGGGATGCTTTCTTGTGCCCAAACAACGTCAAAATAGTTGTCAGGAAACCTTGTTTCTGTGTAGTCGCGAATAGAAAATTCCACCAATCCCCTTTGGTCTCTTGTTAATGCTAATTTTTTTGCGTGATCTATCTGTTTTGGGCTTATGGATATGGCGCTGACTTTTGTTCCTAACGTTTCCGCTAGCCAGAATGACGTTCCGCCCACGCCGCATCCTGCGTCCAAAATGACGTCTTTTTCGCTGACTTGGCCAAGACACGGACCATCTCTTTGTTTTGCTCCATTAATGATTCAGCGTGCGTTTTTGTTGTTGGTTGCCAGAATCCTAGATGGGTTCCGAGGCTTTTCTTGTCGCGCCATAGACAGTTGTACGCAATCTCGCAATATCTGTAGTAGTCTACAACGTTGGCCGCATTCTTGTCCATTCTTCAGCCTACGATGTTAGTCTGGTTATAAGCGTTGTCTTACTTCAACGTGTCAGCTAAGCTTGCGCTCATGCTTGCTGGAAACGTAACAATTACTGTTCGTTTGAAGGCTAGTAATGCATTCGTTTCCCACGGTGCTTGCTGGATTAAGAAGAGTATCAATCCAACAACGCAAAAAGATAATACATACGTTAGGATGGTTCGTTTGAGGAACTCATCAAAGTAATGCTTTATCCTGTTTTGTTCTTTGTAGTAATGATAGAAGGCGAATACTGCCACGAAAGCTAAGGAAAGGGCTAGAATGCCGTAAATGTTGTTCATGGGGAGGGAAGCTCCTAACCTCCATGTTTCTTCTGTGAACGCTACAGGGATGGCGAGAAGGCTTGCTCCTACAACAACTTGGAAGAGGTCTTTCCAGTGGAACTCAACCATCAAGGGTTGCATGAAGTGATGGACTACTTTGCCTTTAGAATCATGGACTGTGATTATTTCTTTTAATTTGCCACCAACCCTCAACACTTCGTGCTTTGTCTTGGCCATTACCGTCGAGAAAAGTTTGCGGTTATATAAGTGTTTCTAGTCAATAACTTCTGCCTTTTTCTTCATGACAAACTTGATTAACCTGTCAGGGTACGCTTTTGGGATGGTGCCTTCTACGAGTTCGTTAAGATAGCCTACGAACTCGTTGTTGAACTTTTCTTCTCCATCTATCAATCTTAAGAATTCGTCTGCATACATTCTTGGCAGGCGTAGCTTTCTTGCTACCTCCATGGCGTCATGTCTTAACTCGTCTTGTGCTGAAAGCTTTTCTTCAACAACTTCTTCCTCTTGTTCTTTCCAATAGTTTTGGTAGTCAAACTCGTGGTCTTCTTGGCCTATCTTTGCTAGCACTAATTTGTGCATTCTGCGTAGGAATTCGTGCTTGTCCTCGATTTTTAGTACATCTAAATGTCCTTGTAGTGCTAGACTGAAGGCGAAAGGGCTGGGAGGGTTGGTGTGTATTTCTTTCACCAATATCTTGTTATCTCTGACTCCTTGTAGCACGTTCATGGTGTTTTTGATGTCCATGACGTCTTCTAGGCATTCTCGTTTGGCTTCTTGGAGGATGCAGAAGTCACGGTCTAGTCTTTCTAGTGCCTTCATGAGTATCATGCTGCTCACTTGTTGTCTGCCAACACGCTTTTGTCTTCCTTTGTAGTTTCTTAAAATCATTAAGGCGCGTCCTGCACAGTGTCGGAACCTTCTTTTGTACAATTCTGATCGTTCTATTGCTAGATCCATAACTTTTTGGAGTTTGTCTGGTCGTAGGATCTTGAAGGCTTCTTTTGCTTTGACGCGCTTTCCACTGATATAGAAGCCGTTGTCTGATATTCCTAGTTCTACGTCTCTTTTGTCTTTTTGTGCTAGAACAAACGCTATAGCTCTGCTCAAACAATCATTGACTCTTCTTCCGAAGAGGGAGTGGAAGACGGTTTTACCGTCTTGCGGGTTCTGTTCTATGATTATGAGCTTGTCATTGCCTAACACTTTGCAATAGTCGTACTGTTCTCGTAAGTAACTATATAGTGCGAGTGCGGTTGTCTCATCCACTTCTAGGTATTCTCGTATCCATTTGAGGATTTCTTTTTGTGGCTTGTTGTGGAGCATTCTTTCAAACACAAACCTTCTGAACTGTCCTATATCGGTTGCTAGATCAAAACTTAGCGGGAGCATTTCTGAGAACCATGATGGCACGGTGGGCATTCTTGACACTGCAGATTTGACTTGGGCTACCATCCCTCTGCTGAACCTGAACTCGTACGGATCGCCACCTAGCAAGAAGATGTCGCCTTGCTTCAGGTTTTCTACGAACGCCTCATCTAACGTTCCTACAATGTCTTCGCGTATTTTGACGGTGATGTGGCTTTGGTCTGGAATAGTACCAATGTTGGTCATGTAGATGACGCGGCTCATGCCGCCGCTTTTTCCTATTCGTCCTTTCTCTCTCCATAACCTTGCGAAGATGTTTCTGTCTTGTAAGGGTGCGAATTTGCCAGCAAGATAGTCTGCTATTTGTTCGAACTGTGAGCGTTTGAGATCGTGATAGCAGTAACTCTTCTTGATGAGCTTGTACATGTCGTTCTCATCCCAGTTTTGTTCTAAGGCCATGCCTAAAACATGTTGTGCTAAAACATCTAGTGCCATTGTGGGGATGTGTAAGCGATCTATCTTTCCTTCTCGTGCGTTTCTGACCAAGCATGCGCATTCTACTAAGTCGTCTCTGTCTAGCACGATGATTTTTGCTTTGATGGTTTGGTGAAGTTTGTGGCCTGCACGTCCTGCTCGTTGTAGGAATCTGGCAACACTCTTCGGACTGCCTAGACATATTACTAAATCAACAAAGCCGATGTCGATGCCGAGTTCTAAGCTGGTGGAACTGACGCAGGCTTTGAGTTCTCCCTTTCTTAATTGGTTTTCAATCTTTAATCTGGTGGCTTTGCTCATGCTGCCGTGATGCGCACCGATGTTGTTGACGTACTTTTTTGGGTGGGTGGTTTTTAGATGGTCAACAACTCTTTCTGTCGCAGCTCGCGTGTTGGTGAAGATGATGGTTGTCCGATGTTTTTGTATCAAGCTATCAATTTTTTTGTACATGGTTGTTTGTAGTTTTCTGTGTGAGGCGTCTATGAGGTTCGGTACTGGGCACACAACTTCTAGGTCAAGATCTTTGGTGAAGTGTACCTTGACGATCTTACAGTCTCTCTTGCCTACTAGGAATCGCGCTATCTCTTCTATGGGTGCTACGGTGGCTGACAATCCTACTCGGGACATGCTGGTTGCTAGGCGGTTTAGTCTTTCTAAGGATAATGATAGATGTACGCCGCGTTTGTTCTCTGCTAGTGCGTGGACTTCGTCCACGATGCACCATTGCACGTCGTGCAGGTGATCTCGGAACTTCATGCTGGAAAGTACGATGCCTAGACTTTCTGGTGTTGTTATGAGGATGTGTGGTGGCTTTTTCAGCATCTTTGCCTTTTCTGATGCGGTAGTATCGCCGGTGCGTACGGCTACGCGTACTTGGCTTGCCTTTTCGCTGATCTTGATCATTTCCTTTAGTGGTTCTAGCAGGTTGACCGCGATATCGTTATTTAGCGCTTTCAAGGGTGAGATGTAGACTGCGTACACCTTGTCTTCGAGGATTCCTTTCTCTGCACTGTCTACCAACTCGTTAAGTATTGCTAGGAATGCTGTTAACGTTTTGGTACTCCCGGTTGGGGCGCTTACTAATAGGTTCTCTCTACCGTGGATAAGCTTGACACCATATCTTTGGGGTAAGGAGAAGGAAGGAAACTTATTTTTGAACCATTTCTTAACTGTAGGGGTGAGCACGCGAGCTACGTCTGTCTGGCTGCTAGGTTTTTCCACATACGAAAGCGTTCCCACTACGGTCTAATGCATGATTTCATCGTATAAAAGGATATGGTTAGTACTATCAAGGATTGGTGTTGGCGCATCGAAAATGTTAAATAGAGGTTGTTATTTTCTAGTAGTTATGGCATTCCGAGATTTTTTCAAAAGCCAAGAAACGAAGAACGAAGAACTCTTGACGAATCTTGGTACGTGGGCCACCCAGGTATCTAAGTGGACGGTGGCTTTGAATGGCCTACCGCCTGCTGATAGGGGAAGTGGGATTAGGTCGCTGCAGACCTTTACCAGAGTGTCTAATGCAACTTCGGCCAAGCTACGGGTAGAACCGAAAGCAGATGTTTCTGGCGATAAGGCGGAAATGACTGTGGCTTTGACTGATGTGCTAGAGGTCATGAAGGATGAGACCTCACGGGCACAGATAGAAGTGGTCTTAGCTGCCTTGAAGTAGTTTACGTTTTTTCTTCTACCTTATAAATCTGCACAAAGGGTTTAAAAGTAGTTTTTCAAGCATGCACGCGGCGAACGTACTCGCCAAGGTCGTCCATGGCGATTTTTACGGCTTCCCTGTCCCCGACACGAGTGATGAAATCAAGAGATGGGCGTAGTTGAACGTAAGCATCATGTGTTGCTGTGGTTTTGTGCTCTTTTGCCCATCGTTCAGGCTCAGGAATGCCTAATGTCTTCCCAAAGTGTTGAAGAAGGTAGTTGGCTAGTCCTTCATGCAGGCCTTCTGCTGCTTTCATGCACATGTCTCGCGCCTCGGCAGGTGGCCTTCCTTGGGTTCGCAACGCCTTTTCGTAATCATCCTCTGAAAACGATGTGTTGAGGGGTATTGTTTCGGAGAACACGGCGAAACTTAAAACATCGCGTACCGGAAGGAAGATAGCAAACAAGGGGTTCTCTCGTGAGTGGCCACGGCCGAGGGTTACGCTCGCTCCTTGTCGATGTTTGACACGCCAAACGCTTGCTGACCTCTCTGGCTCTTGTCTGGTAGATCCTGTAAGTTCGGTGACCTGCCACATGTATCTGCCAAGGTACGCCTCATTCATCGCTATTCCGTCTTTTTTATCGTTGATACCAATGAACGGTATTGTAAAAGGATGGAACTCGGGGTAACGGGTATACGTGAAATCAAGAGCACGCTCGGCGTAATTCCTTGCGTGTTCTGTCTGTTCTACCGCCTCAGGACTGACGAAGTAGCTTTTGGAAACATTGGTGAGGACCGTTCCTTGTTTGATGCCCTCTTGTTCCATTTTTTGTGTGAGCGGGGTCCATCCACTTTGGAGTATTTTGTGGTACTCAGGATCCCCTCCTCTTAGGATGTCAACGCTATGTAGGGTGTTGTATTTTTTTTGGTTCGCAACAAACTGATCTACAAATCCTGCTGAGGGATTGCTTAATTCATAACGATCTGGGTGGTCTTCTTGTAAGTACAGAAATTTCCATTCTGGTGGTGTGCGCGGCCAAAAATTCCAAGCACCCAATGCTGCCCCTGCTCCTCCTAGCACTGATCCGAAAACGAATCCTCTGCGCCCCATCCAGTGGGCTGGAGCTGGGACCTTTGCTGGCACGGTGGCTGCAGAGTTAGGCCTATTTTTGGCTCTCTTTTTCCTCCGAGTTGGTCTGCTCATCTCTAAAATGGTAAACGTTGCCTTATAAAGACCTCCTTAGTTATCACGATGGTGGGACGTCGGTCTAGACTAAGCTTAATATATGTCTTCAAGCGTACCATTCCCATGAGCTTACAAAAGAAGTTCGCAACCGGATTGGGTGCGTTGTTATTGATTGTAGGTATTTGGGGTTTTGTGGCAGGTAGCGTGTTGATCTTTGATGTCAACACTCCCCACAACATTCTGCACGTCGTTACTGGTGTGCTAGGATTGGTGGCAGGGTTGACTGCTGGTGGAGCGCAAGCAAAGACCTTCAACGTGATTTTTGGTATAGTGTATGCTTTAGTCACAGTTGTTGGCTTGTTGAACATTCCCAGCATGGTTAACTTGCTGAACCTGAATGCTGCAGACAACATCCTGCACTTGGTGATTGCCGTAGCCACGTTAGGTGTGGCGTTTGGAAGTCACGATTAATTTTTTTCTTTTTTTTAGAAACCCATAAATACTAAAGAGCATGCGTTACACTATGCGACCACCATTACAGCACATTTTTGAGGAAGCCCAAAGAAGGGGTACCCAGGTTGCTGCTGCAGAACGAGCGTTTTGTCAGCGTTTTGGAGAAAACTTGGATGTGGCTACGAAAAGACTAGCACCAAGAAAACAATTCCCCAGAAGCCCTGCACAGATGCGTTCCATACTGTTTGAGGCAAAAAAACAAGAGTTAATGTTGTTGATGCCCTTGGCTGAGACGTTTGCTTCTTATTCTGCACACCTGAAAGTTGTTGATGCAAGTCTAGCAGAGGATGTTGTTGCGGGCACAAGCACGTTCCATCCTGCGTTGTTACAAAAGCTAGGCGAGCACATGCGCCTTTTGATGCCAGAAGATCCTGCATCACATATTCAAGGGAATATACAATTTGCAGACACCGAACAAGGACCTCGTGCTAGCATGGCCGATCCGTTAAGTGAGCGTATAGCTGATGTGAATGAATTGTTGAAACAATTGCGTGATAAGTAGCTAGATATTTATGGATTGTTTTGACTTTGGGCCATCTCAATTTGTGCCCTTTCGGTGTTTATTCGCTTCAATTGCTCTCGCATGGACATAACTAACTTGTTCAAGAGAGGGTCATACTCTAGGTTGCTATTATCCACAAGTGTTTGCATTGCCTGAACAAGGCCGCTGCCGTCCCTGCCTATCTGCACAAGTATGAGCTTTAACTCTGTAAGGAGTGCCAGAAGTTCCTCTCTCTGGCTGCCAGAAGCACTTTTTAGGGCTTGCTTCCATGCCGCCTCACTGAAACCTATCTCTGAAATGAAGTCCACCCAGATTTGGTCTTCTTCTTTGCCAGTAATCTTAGCTAGGAGTGCTATAAGTCCCTTCTCAAGATTTTCTTTTTTCTGGACCTTACCCGTCTCGACTTCCAACAGAGCCAAAACTCTCTCCCTCTCCTCAGCAGACATGGAATATTGTCCACGCTGCAGCCGGGAGCGAATTTTTACAATGTCGGGTGATCCAAGATAGCTAGCAAGTGATATGGCGAGTCTCCTATCCAGCATTCCTTCGCCATGCAAACTGCTTACGCTGAGCATTTTTAGTGCCACGTCTTCTGCCCTTTTCTTGTTGTACCTAATTCCGGTGAATCCCAAGACTGTTGCGATAACCGCAATTGCCAACATAACTTTATTTTTGTTGGATAAGATAGGTATAGAGCTTATGGTGGGCACGTCATATATATTTCTTTGCCTTTTGCTTAAAAGCAGCAGAGTTCACTACGCCCAAAATCCTGATTTTCTCAGCACCCATTCTACCCCGTCAACCTTGTCTAATTCTTTGATCTCTGCTATAGAAAAGAACTTTGCTTCGGAAATGTCCTCTCTCGCTATCACTTCTGAAGATCGTGGTGAGGCGAGAAAGAAGAACACAATAGAATGGTAGTCTCCTGGAAGGTTTATGATTTCCTTATGACATAACAACTTGTGAATTTCTACATCCAAGTTTGTTTCTTCTTTGATCTCTCTTAGTGCTGCGTTTTGCAAGGACTCTCCCCATTGTACACCGCCGCCAGGGATGACCCACTTGTTGTTAGCGTTCTTCTTGTTTCTTAGACCAAGCAAGAATTTCCCATCTTTCATCACTAACACTGCTGCGCCAAGGCGAGGTCGTTGCTTGTCCATGGGTGCGGGATCAGCGTTTGCTATATAAAATGAAGTAGAAAATAGGTCCATCAACCTTTTAAATCATGATTACGAGGTTAGTTTATGGATTGTGTGATCTTAGCAGGTGGAAAGGGTACTAGAATGGGAGAAGGTCCTCCTAAGGCGTTAGTGCTAGCACAAGGTATCGCCATTCTTGACAGGCAGATAAACTATTTTAATGATAAAGTGGAGAACATCATAGTTAGTTTGGGCCATCGTGCTGAAGAAGTGGTAGAACACCTCAAAAAGGAGCACGCTGACAAGAATGTAACGTGGGTTGTTGAGGAAGAACCTCTTGGTACTGCAGGCGGATTGCGATTAGCGCTGGCTAAAACAGATGCTGACAAGATTGTCGTACAAAACTGTGATGATATTGCAGATGTTGATCTCAAAAAGTTAGAAAAGTGTGAAGATCCTACTATTTGTTTGGCGCACCCTCATCTTCCTTTTGGGTTGGTGGAAGAACATGAAGGGTATGCTAAGTTTACCGAAAAACCTTTGCTGGATACGTATTGCAGCATGGGGTGGTATGTTTTCAAAACCAAAGACATTCTACCGTTGCTGCCAGTAAACGGCATGCTAGAGTATGATGTCTTCCCTAACATGAAGCTCAAAGTGCATCATCATGAAGGTTTTTGGAGAAGTTTGAACCTAAAGAAGGATGTTACAGAATTTGAAGATATAGAGCTGCCTTTGGCGTTGAGATGAGTAGTGCACTAACATCCTACCCTAAAGATTATCATTTCTTATTTATCCATTTGTTAACTTTTCTTCTTATTACTTTATTGGTTGAATACGCATAAGTGCTAGCTAGTCCTAGAATGACGGTACTGATCGTTGCCGGGACTTCCCCTGCTAACGCCTTAGCAGATTTATAAATTAAAACAATCATAACCATTGCCACAAAGATTAGTCGACCGTACTGAACAACATCTTCAGTAGTTTTTTCAGCTGGATGCATTACTTAAAACACCCTTTAAGCGTATACAAAATTTATGGATCTAAGAAAACCAACCTTTCTTAGCAGAGCCAGCAAACTCTTTTAGTGCTTCCTTTTGTTTCTTGGATAAGCGTTTTGGTACGTCTGCGAGTGCGCGAATATGGAGGTCTCCTTGACCGCCACGCACCGAGGGCATGCCTTTGCCATTGAGCTTGAAGACGGTGTTGTCTTGGGTGCCTGCAGGAATCTTAAGATCTGCCTTTCCATCTAAGGTTTCTATCTCTACCGTGCCTCCCAAGCATAGTATGGGGAATGGCACTCTGTGTTCGGCTAGTAAGTGTGGTCCTCGTCTTTCAAAGCGATCGTCTGTTTGTACATGGATGAAGACGAAAAGGTCTCCATCTCTGCCGCCCTTCAATCCTGCTTCGCCTTGTCCTGCTAGGCGTAGGCGCATGCCGTCCTCAACTCCTGCGGGGATGTCTGCTTCTATCTTTCTTTTCTTTTTTGCGCGTCCTTGTCCTTCACACTCTTTGCATTCGTTTTGGTAGGTAACACCACTTCCAGAGCAGGGCTTGCATGGCCTTTGCGTGGCAAACACTCCTAGAGGTGTTTGGTGGGCTTGTTGGACGCTTCCTTGGCCTCCACAGTGCTCGCACGCTTCCTCTCCGGTGCCACCTTGACCTTCACATTCTTCGCATGATACAAACGTACTGAGGGATATATCTTTTTGGAGGCCTTGGCTGGCTTGTTTTAACGTAATGCTTACTTCTGTTTGTAGGTCATTGCCGTGCTGTCCTTGTCGTTTTCCGAATCCTTTGAAGCCGAATCCGCCAAAGAAACTGTCTACTAAGTCATCAAAATTGCCAAAGTTAAAGCCACTAAAGTCTTGTCCTTGGAAGTTGGGTGCGTCTGCAGTGCCGTACGTGTCGTATTGCTGTTTTTTGTTCTCATCCCCTAGCACGGCTGCTGCTTCTGAGATTTCTTTGAAGCGTTCTGCTGCGTTTTCTTCTTTAGAAATGTCTGGATGGTACTTTTTTGCGAGCTTTTTGTAGGCTTTCTTGATCTCCTCTTTACTTGCGTCTCTGCCTACACCTAATAGCTCGTAGTAATCCTTACTCATTCTTGCGCTTGCTTCCGAATGCCTTTAAATTACTTCTTCTCTTTGAAGTCAGCATCCACTGTTTTTTCTTTGGTTTCCTTCTTGTCTGCCTTTGAGTCTGCTTTTGGCTTTGCTTTCTCTTGCTCTTTTGCAGCTTTTTCGTACAGCTCGGTAGCCATCTTTTGGGCTACTTCTTTTGCTGCCTCTACTGCCTTTTTCAGAGCGGGCATGTCCTTAGGATCTTTGGCTAGCTCTTTCTTAACCACTTCTACCTTGTCTTTGACGGCTTTCACTTGGTCTTCTTTGACCTTGCCCTTGACGTCACCTAAGGTTTTCTCTGTGGTGTACACTAAGGTTTCGGCTTCGTTTAACAATTCTGCCTCTTCCTTTCGCTTTTTGTCTTGCTCTGCGAACTTTTCTGCATCCTTCCGCATCTTTTCCACTTCTGCTTCGTCTAGCTTGTTGGGTGCAGTGATCTTGATGCTTTGTTCTTTGCTCGTTCCAAGATCTTTTGCTGACACTTGTAAGATTCCGTTAGCATCTATGTCAAAGGTTACCTCAATCTGTGGTACGCCTCTTGGTGCTGCAGGAATACCTACAAGATCGAACTGTCCGAGGTTTTTGTTGTCCTCGTACATCGGTCGTTCTCCTTGGCCTACACGTATCGTTACGGCAGGTTGTGAGTCTGCTGCTGTTGAGAAGGTTTGCTTCTTTTTTGCAGGGATGGTGGTGTTCTTGTCTATCACTTTTGTGAAGACTCCGCCTAACGTTTCGATACCTAGGCTTAGAGGTGTGACATCTAGTAGTAAGACGTCCTTAACATCTCCAGACAGCACGCCTGCTTGGATGGCTGCTCCTTGTGCAACACATTCCATAGGGTCTACGCCTCGTTCTGGTTTCTTGCCTAGCCATTCCTCAACTTTGCGTTGTACGATGGGCATTCTTGTGGGTCCGCCTACCATGATGACTTTGTCAATGTCTTTTGCAGACAACTTTGCATCTTCTATCGCAGTGTGTACGCTCTTGTGACATTTTTCTACGATTTCGTCCACTAATTGTTCTACTTCTGTGCGTTTGAGTGCAAAGCTGCAGCTTATGGGTCCAGAACTTCCTTGTGCGATGAACGGAAGGTTTACTTCTGTTTCTACCACTTGGGAAAGTTCGATCTTTCGCTTTTCTGCTTCTTCACGAACTCTTTGCATGGCTGCGTTATCATCATTCAGATCCACGTTATGGAGTTCTTTGACTTTTCCCACAATATGGTTGATGATGACATCATCCATGTCTGTTCCGCCTAGTTGTGTGTCTCCAGAGGTGGACTTGACTTCAAAAACGCCATCTCCGAATTCCATGATGGTGACGTCTAACGTTCCACCGCCAAGGTCAAACACTAATATTTTTTGTTCTCCGTCTTTCTTGTCTAACCCGTACGCTAGTGCTGCAGCAGTGGGTTCGTTGATTATTCTTTCTACTTTCAACCCTGCAATTTCACCTGCGTCTTTGGTTGCTTGTCGTTGATTATCATCAAAGTATGCCGGTACGGTGATGACTGCTTTCTCTATCTTTTCTCCTAAAAAGGATTCTGCGTCTTGCTTTATCTTTTGGAGGATTAGCGAGCTTACCTGTTGGGGTGTGTATTCCTTTCCATGGACGGTGTATTTGAAGCTTGATCCCATCTTTCGCTTTGCAGCCATGATGGTTCCATCTGGGTTGGAGATTGCTTGGCGTTTTGCTGGTTCTCCTACTAATGATTTGCCTTCTTTGTCAAAGCTTACCACAGAGGGGAAGGCTTTGCCGTAGAGGCTTGCGCCTTCTGCTGAGGGTATGATCTTTGGTCTGCCTGCTTCTAAGATTGCGGCTGCGCTGTTACTAGTTCCTAGGTCTATTCCGATTATTTTCATTGTTTTCTCCTGCTAATGCTCACTTTGGCATAGCGTAGTACTTTGTCTCCGATTATGTATCCAGGTTGGATCTCTTGTACGATGCTTCCTGGGGATTGTTTGCTGTCTACTTCTAAGACTACTTCATGTTTGAAGGGGTCTGGTGACCCTTTGCAGGGTATGCATTTGACTCCTTGACTTTCGAGGAACTTGTCAAGGCGTTTTGCTATGGTTACTACGCCTTGGGCAAGCTCTTCTTGGGAAGCGTTATTCACGTTGTGTACTGCGTGATGGAAGTCATCTATGATGTGTAGTAAGTCATGGATGACGTTGTGGCGGATCTCTTGTTGCATGGATGCTCTTTCTTTCTCAACACGTTTTACGTAGTTTTCAAAGTCTGCTTGGACTCTTTTCAACTGGTCCAACGTGTCGTTCTTTGGTGTTTTTGGTTTTCCCGCCATCGTAAATGGTTGACCTTAGGTCAACATAATGGTATGTAAGATGCGTTTCATATATAAACCTTTCGGAAAAGCTTAAATAGGGGTGTTGGTTAACTACCGTATGATCAAGCGCAAGATCGTTCTTGTGAGAACCGGCACGCCCAGCCGAAACATTAATGCAGAATTGCAATGGTTCGGGCAAAGCTTAGGATTGTTTGGTCCGAGAGATCGCGATAAGAGCGCATTTAGGCTTTTTTTGGAGTTATTGAAGGCTGCCAAGGCACAAGAGAGCATGAGCTCAGATGAGCTCGCAAACAGGTTGCTGATTACTCGAGCTACTGTAGTGTACCATCTTAACGAGTTGATGGAACGCGGTCTAGTAGTGCAGCAAAGGAAGAGATATTTGCTTCGCGAACAAGAATTACAGCGCTTAATGGATGACTTACAAAGAGATGTGGAAGCAACATTACATCACATGCGTGATGTTGCTAAGGAAATAGACGAACGCCTATAATCATGTGGATGAAGTATAACACGATAAGTCCAAAAATGAAGACTCCTAACAACACTAGCCATCCTTGTCCTGAGGTTGGCACCTTCCATTCTGTCTTTGGTGGGGTAGGGACGTCTACCGTAACCTCGACGGGAACGTCGATAACTGGTTCGTTTGTTGCTTCTGGAATGGTGCTGTGAGAGATGAATAACGTTGCTACCTTGAACGGACTCACATCTAACAGATTAACATTGACGCGTCTGCCCTCCAATTCTAGCTGTTGCAAGGCGTTAATGCTGAGTTCATGGCTTACCTGTCCTGGAAAGAGTTCGTAAAAGATGCTTTCATTCGTGATGTCTTTGATGGCAAGGGAAATAGTAGTGCCTTCAATGCGTACGACATCATCCTTGATGGTTTCTATGGTCGCTGATGTTTCTTTAACGTCGATAAAGTCAGGACTTCTATGTTGATCTGCAGCCATAACTGAGGTGGCTAACAACAACATCAAAAGTAACCGTCGCATGGTGAGGAAAGCAGAAGGTGGGTTAAAAAGGTTAGTCAATCTGGTCTACGGAGGGAGATTCTTGCTTGTCCTCCATTCCCGCAATACATGGCCACAGACTGTCGAAATTCGCTAAGGCAGAGTCATAAGCTACGTACAAATTGTTTGTTCTAGGAGTCTCTCCATCTGCTGGTTTTTCATGTAGATTCTGACGTCTCCCTTTCACAAGATACTTTCTGTGCGCCAAAAGAACATTGTCTAATCGTGTAACCATAGAACTAATAATGCATAGGGAATTTATAAACGTTAGTTTGGATCAGGGATGGCGCCCTCGTCGTGGCCATCGTCTTCGAAGACGTCTTCTTCGTCGTCATCTTCTGCCTCAGAAAAATCCTTAGGATCGTATACTTCTGCCATTATTGTTTCCTCTTGTTAGCTCGCCGGCTAGGTCGGGCTTTTTCTCGTCCCTTACCCTTGCCTCGCATGCCTCTTACTTTCTTTCCAGCACTTGTTAGCCCTCGATTAACTCTGCCTTTCCTGTTCTCTAGGTGTGGCATTCTAGCTTTCACATCTGGACTTTGTGGATCTGCAAGGATGACTTCATACCAAGCATGGATGCCGTCTTGGCCCACCCAGTATGAGTTCAACACTTCAGTATTCGGAAACGCGTTGCCAGCTCTTTGCTCAGCAATCACTTGATAGTTTTTTCTTAAGTTTAATCTTCCTGTCTTGTTCTTGCTTCTGTGACCGCCAGCAAAGCTCTTCTTGTGCGGTCCTCGAATGACTGTCTGTCGTACAACGAATAATCCTTTGATAGGCTTGTAACCAAGACTTCTAGCGCGATCTAATCTTGTAGGTCTTTCTAGACGTACGGTGGAGGCGTCCCGACGCCAGGCCATGATGCGTTCTCTCCACATCGCCATTTGCTTGGGCTTTTTCCACAATAATCGCATTCTTGTGTATAAAGACATAACTCCAAAAAACAGAGGGCAGTTTAAAAAGGTTGTGGATTAGATAGCTGCTACACTTCTTAACCAACTAGATATTCTGAAGCGACTTTTTTTGGGTTGAGGGGCAGGAGCCACATGGCGCTCTTCTCGAGGCGCGTGTGAGTATTCTCTTGTTCCTTTCTGGAAATCATATTGTCTGCTGAAGTTCATCCCGCCAAACAATTGTTGGTTATCCTTAAAGAACAGACTAAATTGTGGACGCACAACAAGGTTTTCTTCGATCCCTTGCTCATACGCGATTCTTCCTTGTATAAGGTTGAAAACGTGTTTGAAATCGCGGGTGGTAATCTTGGGATCTTTGATATTACCTGCTTTTACAGATTGCGCGTAAATTTTTGCTTGTTTTACTAATGCGTTTCTTGCCGTGCGCAAATAGTCAACATTCAGAGTCTCTTGAGAGTCACGTAAGTCATTTGCGGTCATGTAGAGCGCACTTTCAAGTGTGTCAGCAGGATCGCTAGTATTGTAATTGCAAACGTCTTCTTCTATGGTGTTGCCTCGAACAGGAAAACATTCTTTTACTTTGCTTTTCATTCTTTGAAACAAAGATTTTTCCACATTGCGACCTTCATTCACCACGCCGAGCCATGCGTCAGGACTTTTAGATCTGCCCATCATGCGATACGCTATCGCTTTTGAAGTGCTTAACCCGGTCCCATCGTATGTAGCGGTTGTCACGATAGAAGGTGGTAACTAACCAAAGAAAAAAATTTCGTGCGTGTTGTACGTGTTATCGACGGAAGCTTCCAAATCGTGGACGATCTGTTCTGCGTCGTTGTGGCATTCTTCCTCGGCCGCCAGGTTTTTCTGCGAACGGGTTGAAGGCTACCTTGTTGAACTTTGGTAGTTCTCCACGAACGATCTTCAACGTCGCGTCTTGTAAGACATTATTGAAATTGTCATAATCTCTCTCACTTAACAACGTGATAGCATCTCCCTTTTCCCCTGCTCTAGCAGTACGTCCTATCCTGTGGATGTACTCTTCAGAGGTTGGCGGAACATCATAGTTGTAGACGTGCGTCACGTCTTTGATGTCCAGTCCTCTTGCTGCAACGTCTGTTGCTACAAGAACATCGATCTTTGCGTCATGCAAACTTTTGAGTGCGTGTTCTCTTTTGCTTTGTGTCATGCCACCATGGATGCCCATGGCTTTCAACTTGTTGTTTTGCAAGTTCTTAGCAACTAGAGAAACCTCTCTGCGTGTTGCGCAGAAGACTAATGCTAAACCGTCTGTCTTTTCCTTCAAGAAGTGGGAAAGAGCTGAGAACTTTTCTCGTCTATCAACAACATAGTACGCTTGCTTTAGTTGCGTGTGGTCTACCTTGTCTTCTCCCTTGATGGTGGTTGGGTCTCGTAAGTGCTTTTCTGCAAGTTTGTAGATGTGTTGTCCTACGGTTGCAGAGAACAGTAACGTCTGTCTTTCGCTGGAGACTTCACTGATGATTCTTTCTACATCTTCAATGAATCCCATCTCAAACATGCGATCTGCTTCGTCTAGGATTAGGTATTTTACAGTTGCTAGGTTGAGTGTGCCTCGTTCGATATGATCGAGCACTCTTCCTGGTGTTCCTACTAAGATTTCTGATGTTTCGATACCGTGCACTTGTGGTTCATACCCCACTCCTCCGTACACTTGTACGACTTTCACGCCTACAGCCTTTCCAAAGTCTTGGAAAACCTCAGCCACTTGAGAACAGAGTTCTCTGGTAGGTGTTAATACTAATACTTGTAGTTGTCCTGGTTGTATTCTGTTTAAAACGGGTAGTGAGAAGGCTGCAGTCTTTCCGCTGCCTGTTTTGCTCTTTCCTACGACGTCTTTGCCTTCTAGGATTAAGGGCATGCACTTCTCTTGGATCATGGTCCACTCTGTGTATCCTGCTTTTTTGACTGCCTGCTGTAAAGCTGGCTTTAGTTGTATGCTATCTATGTTCAATTTAACCTCCTCGGTCAAAAGAATTCGTATTTCCGACCATCTTTATGGTTGGTTAATCCTCCTAACCTTCTCTCTACCTGTAAGTAGCAGTTTAGCCTTTATAAACCTTGCTATTGATTAAGGAGGGTGTTCCCCCTCGAGAGTTAGAAAACCCAAACGTTTAAGAAGGGGATCTGAATCAACACCAAAAACGCGAGTAGAGCATGGTAAAAAGAGCTAAGAAAAAGGTAGTAAAGAAAAGGCGAATTTCTAAGCCTAGGGCTCAAGCGTTTGCAGCTGAAATTTTTGACACAGATCGATCAAGCTCCACCGAAAAATATTGGGCCAAGAGCGCGTGGGATGGACTCTCCCCAGGTGGCGAGGCTGCTGCGCACGCATTTGGTGAACGATACAGAAAAAGTCTAGCAAACAAGCATACAAGAATGCGTGTAGACTTTATTTGTAAAAAGCTTGAAAGACATGGATATTTACGCGTGGGAAGTCTTGAGGACTCCCTAGGCGATCAATGGGATCCGGTTGGAGGAAAGCAAAAATTCTTTGGTGTCAAGGACGAGCAGATGGTGTATGCCATCCATCTAGGAAGTAGGCCCGGTGAGCACGGCATGCACGTAGCTGGAGCACACATAGATTCTCCTGCATTGATCGCGACAGAACATCCGCTCCGACAGAATTTCAATCAGGCATTCATGCAATCCATGGTTTATGGAGGCGTGAACCCTGCAGATTTTACGAACATACCTCTGTGCATGTATTTGGTTGGCGCAATGAGGGACAAGGACAATCTCGAAGCTGATCGTGCAATCCTTCTGGGCGGACGTGCAGGAGGGTCTTCGTTTATTGCACCCACACAATCACTCCATTTTGACGCGGAGAGCCCAGACATAAGCGAACTTTACGTGTTGCTTGGTAACAAACCCTATCCTTCATTGGATGTCGATGTCAGGAAGAGAATACTCCTCCAAAGCATTGCCAGCCTTCGAGAGCGAACAGGAATGCAACTCACCGAACAATCATTTGAGGATTTGGACGTGTGGTTCTTCCCTGCTGCACCAGCAAATTACGCAGATCTGTCAAAGAGTGTGATTACTGCCTATGGTCAAGATAACTGGGCAAGCGCGTATGCACTGCTCGAAGGTTTAATTGATACTAAGAACCCTTCCTACACCAACGTGGCTGTTTGGTACGCTGGTGAAGAGATTGATGATTCAGGCCCAGGAAGTATCAGCAACAATTTCCTCGCGGACGTGGTAACCCCTGCCATCACCTATATTTTGAAGGAAGATCTTGCCAGTCACTATGCCGGCCTCATAAACGGCTGGACAATGTTCCTTGATGGCATTGGTCCTGCAAGCCAAAATACGAAAGGCCACCAAGATATGCACAATGCTGCGTACATGGGTTCAGGCCCAGTCCTTCTCAAACATGGTGGTTCAGAAGGACTCTACGGAGGATACTCGTCTCATCCTGCTCATAGAAAGGCTATTAGAGATTTGCTCCGCGACTCAAACGTACCTCACCAGGTAGCCATGATGGGCTCGCAAGACAACAGAATTCCCAACGCTTCGAGCACGTTTCACACTTCGCTAGGAGCATGGGGTGTGGATTTAGGACCTATAGTGTCATGTATGCACAAAGGAATGGAGGAATCATCTGTTGTTGATGTCCACCTCACCGCGCAAGCAGTCAAAGCCTTCTATGGTGTAAAGGATCACTCAGACTACCACATTGGACGTGAGTAATCACTGCGAGGCTTTTCTTTCGCGATAACACTCTAAAACTTTCGCACTAGCTGAGAACAAGTTTTTTGGTGGCATATCGACGGGGAACCATGCCCACTCGGTGATTTCATCAGGTTCTTTGACAACGGCTTCACCAGAGAAATCTTCTGCTACCAGACCTATAGTTACGAAATGAGCGTCGTGCACGACATCATTGTTCACGCAGATCACTGAAGCCGAGGTGAGTTTAATGCCTGTCTCTTCTAGAACCTCTCTCTTAGCTCCTTCTTCAAACGATTCCCTGAAGTGCAACTTACCACCAGGCATGGTCCAGGTTCCCTCACCATGGAGTGCGCTACTTGCCTTTGATGGGTCTTCATGACGTTTTCCCAGAAGCATCTTGCCATCTTTAAGCAACAACACTCCAAACCCAACCCCTATCATACGCTTACCACCACTGCATTATTTATATGAGTTTGTCAAAATAAGTGTATGCGATGGCTATTACTGTTTTTGTTGGTCGGCTGTGGAACGTTTCCGCATATTGATTTTGAGACGAAAGATTCTACGTTAGAGATAGAAGTAGAGTTAGCTATTACGTCTATGGAGCAAACGAAAGGATTGATGTTCCGAGACGGCTTAGCACCCGACAAGGGAATGCTGTTTGTTTTTGATCATGAAGAAACGCGTGCGTTCTGGATGAAGAATGTGAAGTTTCCTATTGACATTATTTTTATGAATGCCAACTGGGAAGTCGTCGACATCCAACAAGCAGAACCTTGTGTGGAAGAACCGTGTGAGCATTATGTGAGCAAGCATCCCACCGCCTACGTCTTAGAGGTGAACGAAGGCTTTGCAAACAAGCACGGCATACTAGAAGGACACTTCGGAAAATTCCACCCCTAGAGTACGTACTAAATCGTTTAATACGGCCATCTTAGCTTGAAGTTCGAGGTGAATATAATGCAAGGATGCGAAAAATGCATGAAAATGTGTGGCACCATGGTTCTTGTTCTAGGTATACTATTCTTACTTAGAGATTTGAACATATGGCACTTCTGGAATATCCAGTGGTGGACTGCCATGTTTTTAGTAATGGGCTTAGGCAAACTAGGTTCACAAAACTGCAAAGCATGCAAAACCAAGAAGTAAGGTACTACCTTACTTTTCTTGGTCCATGTTTATAAATACACGACAAGATAACAATCTATGCGTGTTTTGGTTACTGGAGGGACTGGCTTCATAGGAAGCAATCTCGTCCAAGAACTCATAAAACAAGGACACGAAGTTCTCATTACAGGGCATGATGCCGAACAGACTATTCCTGACTTCTCTGGGACTATCTTACAACCCTCTCTTGTGGGTATTGACTTTGAAAGACTAGGGCAGATTGACGTTTGTTTCCACCAAGCAGCCATCAATGACACTACATTAATGGATAGGGATGAAATGTTCCGAGCCAACGTTACCAGCAGCATACAATTATTCAAGAAGTTGATAGAAAACGGTTGCAAAAGAATTGTTTACGCTTCCTCAACAGCAGCATACGGTGATGCCGCCGTACCCTTCAAAGAAGATGGGGAGATGCGGCCCATGAATCCTTATGGGGAAAGTAAAAAACGCCTAGAAGAGGAAGCGATGATCCTAGCAGCACAGAATCCTGGCGTAGTGTTTGTCGGCTTACGATATTGTAATATTTACGGACCTGGAGAAAACCATAAAGGTCCAAGAGCGAGCATGATCTACCAGCTAGCACAACAGATGAAAGAAAACAATCCAAAGTTGTTTAAGATGGGCGAACAAAAACGCGAATGGGTATATGTGAAGGATGTTGTCAAAGCAAACCTGTTAGCATCCAAAGCAAGAAGGAACAGCATTGTCAACGTGGCAACCGGCACAGCTACAACCTTTAACAAGATCGTGGAAGTACTAAATAACGCCATGGGAACCTCACGAACCATAGAGTACATAGATAACCCTCACGAAGCGTACCAAAACCACACAGAATGTGACATGAGTCATGCCAAAGACATGATTGGTTTTGAGGCAGATTACGACGTGGAAGCAGGCATTAAAGACTATTTTGAGAGCGGCAAACTCTGTTAACGTTTATTCTGAATCAGGAGAGTCCAAAGGATGTGCTGGTCGTGCAAAGCGAACGTACATCTCAGAAAACGTGTCGTCCCGTATTTCTCCTGAAAAACCCGTGCTGGGCTGTATGAAGCGGAAGTTTCTCTCACCCCTTACCAAAGCGTTAGGTCCTTTCAAATTTTTGAAGGTGGGAACGGTCCTATTTGGCTCCAAAGATCCCTCAGTCAAACAACTCACCTCTCTTGCATAGAAAAGCCCGCAGGGTTTGTCGGTCACCACGGCGTGGGTGCGCGTGAAGCCCTGTGCGTGCTGGATAGCGTCCATGCATGCCTGAAAAGCACTGCGCTGTTTCGGTATGTCGCGGAGTGCCCGGACATGCTCTAAGGTTTTTGGTGTATAGATTCCTTCTTGAAAACCTTCAAATTTTGTCAGGGGAGGTGCAGAGACGTCTATGGCTTCTATACTGCATCGAACGGCAATAGACCAGTCGTTATGTCCTGCTTTGCCTGCGAGTATCTCTCTTCCTGGCCAAAACAACGCGTAGTTTGGGGTGGTAGGAAGAAGGCCTATCTCTTCGTCTAGATCTCCCACGCATCCATACTTTTCGCGAAGCTCGTCACGCATTGCATCATCTTGTTCTGGATTAGTTGGCCAGTTGTCAACAACGGCCATGCCTGCTTGGTGTAACCAGTGGTGTGTTGCCGCTTGCCACATGTTCTCACAAAACACATTCGCGCCATATATTGGATCGACTAGTTGTTCTTTTAGCTCTTTACGTGTGGCAGCAGAATACAATCGATCATCAACTTCTGTTGGCTGCGCAACTTTGATGGACATATCTGACCTTTGTGTTGTTAGTGTATAAAGATTGGGATTGGCTGCTTTTGAGCCAAAAGAAAGGCAACCACTATCTAGTAACAATCTAGGTGAAGGTTTATAAGGATGCTCCGCCTCCCTTTGTCATGTTTAAGGATCGGGATTTGAGAAAGTTATGCGAGGATTCTTTTGAAAATGTCAAGCGTGACATGGAAAACCTCAAAGTAAAGCACACCGATCAGCAGAAAGAAATCGACCAGCTTAAAGAGAAATTATTGAACCTTTATGGCATTCTAACGGATGTGCAAGCACAAAATGCAGATCCTGTCGCTACACCAGAACCTAAACAAGAAAGAAAATCTAAAGATTTTGTGGTTAGCATGAAGTCAGGCAAAGTCCATCAGAGAGAATGCTTCTTTGCAAGAAAGATCGATCCTAGACACAGACTACTCTTCGACGCCAAAATTGATGCCGTAAATGAAGGCTACGCCGTCTGTAACGCGTGCGCGTGAGTCCATCTTTTCGTTGACCTCTTCTAAAGAATAACCTCCCCAGCATGAATAATAATTATAGTTAGACCATGATGCGCAATTGCTAACACCTAACCGTTCATACTTTCTTTGCAATCGCTTGCACCATTCTTCACGAGCCGCGTCACCGATACACAGTTTGCTAGCCAGAGCGTTGGCGTACCGGGGCCGCTTTTCAGCAATCTTATGGAGGATGGTGTACTTGTCATGGTCTTCACGTAGATCTGGAATGCCATGCATCCCTCTACCTATGTTACGATACATGGCGGTAGCGATGATAGCATAGACGTCCTCATCCTTGAGGTCTAGTTCAGGAAGCAAATGTTTTTTGGCCACTCGTTGTGCGATCGGCAGAGCCTCCAGGATGGCTTCTACATGTTTTCTATCAAAACGTTTTTCCCATTCTTCAATGATGCCGTCAAGCATGACCTCACAGAACTCGTTCTTCAATCGTAGAAGCCATGCTAAGCTGTCAAGAGGAACATACTGTTCTATCCAGCGATTGACTTGAATAAAGCGGGGTACGATGATGTTGCGCATGCGGTCAGCAGCGAGCAACAACTCGCCTGCATACGCGGCTTCCTTTGCAAAGCCTTGCTGTTCTGCGTATCTTTCTGCTTCCGCCCATCGATAGTCTTCCATGAGCAAGCCAAGGTAATGTTTTTGCTGTCGCACCCGGTTTGCCATCTCTTCTGGTGACATCTTCATTCCTGGTTTGTAAGTGTACTCTCCATGTAATCTGTTCAGGTACTGTCGTGTGACTGCATTTCTTTGGACTGACGAGATAGTTCTTGGATGCGCACTAACTTTTTTGTGCAGCATGGCTGCCCTGAACCAGTTCTTTCCCTTTTTTAGGTTGTCAAACGCTCGACCAAAGTCTTTCATCTCCATGTTAATTCTTCCTATGCTCGCCCAGTACTTGCAGTCTGCGTGAAGGTGCTCTGCGTGATCATAGAACTTTTTCCATTCAGCAAAGCCGTCATGTTTTGCTCTTCGTGCTAGGCCAATAAATATATCAGCTATGCGATGGGGCGCTCGGTATCCCCAAGATCGTGTGCCCTCGTCCATGGCGCGCAGCTCTTCAAGATAAAAGCCTGCGCCAACATTGGACATGGCGATACTTTTGGCAGCAGGCCACTCAACTTCCATAAATTTGTTGGCTGCTTTCAGGGCTAGATCAAACTCATGGCTCCACTGGGCAGCAATAGCTGCCTCAATCCAGTCTTCTTCAACAAACTTCTTGTCCACCAAATCTTCGTAGATGGGTGCAGAATCCATGCCGTTGTTTTGGAAGGCACGCCCGAGATAGTGGTGGTGGCGGTCAACGTTTTCCAACAACTCCTCTAGCGTCCAATCCCCAACATAATAGTGCAAGAATTTTCCTTTGCCGCTATCATTGCCTGGAGGGATGCAATCGTATATGTTTGCTGCGATAGCGTAGTTCCCAAGACCTTCTGCCACGCGACCTAGCTGATTGATGCTCTTTTCTTTTAAGCGTTGAAAAAAAGGGTGCTCCCTGTCAAACTCTTCATCCAGCAGCATGAGCTCCCTATAGCGAACCTTGGCAACATGGGTGATCTTACCCACCTTGTGCTCGGTGATCACGCGTTCTTCTTTCCACTGGCTTGAGATAAGTGGTATGCTCGGTGGAAATTGGGCATGAGACGTACAAAAAATGTCGGGATTTAAACCTTAGCTCGTCCACGTGACTGCTTTATATTCTATCTCAACAGGTTTGCCTTCCTTCAGCAAGCTAACAATGCCGGCCCTGCCAGAGGGTGCAATCTTAACATGTACGGTGATGTCTCTGGTTGGAACATCCGCTTTGTGTTCGAAGAAGAACTGTTCTATGCCAAAGCGTAATCTGCCACCTTCCATCGTTCCTCGGATGAACATTCCTTCGGGTTTTGTTAACGTGGCTGTCGTGGCTCGAGAGATGCCTTCAGCATCTGCTTGTAGGCCAATGTAGACATGGTCTCCACTTACCAGACCTTCAGGCTTGTCAACGGTAGCAATCTCATAATTAACGATCATGTACTGGCCTCGGAACGGATCAAACGGATCTACCGGTCTTGTTGCTAGAACAACATCTTGACCGTTAATCAAGGGCCAAGATAGGTAGGCCCACATTCCTAATAAGATTACAAGAAGTACGAGTAAACCTATTGCTAACCGCGTCCTCAGATTACGAGCGTTCGTCTCCATTTTTCAATAAAGATCCCACCAAGGATAAGAATGATGCCTCCGATGATGAATACCACGGACAATCCTAAGTATCCAGATAGGTTGATGACAAAGCCAACGTATCGGGTAATAACGAATAACGCAAAGAAGGCAATGGCCAGGTTGATGATGCTGTTCTTGCCCTCAGCAGTTCCATACCCTACCGTGGCAAGGATGGTGCCGATAAGCGTGATGTTGGCAAGTATCCATATCGCCCACATGCCTAAGCCCATCTCTCCGTAACTCATGAAGAAGTTTCCGTCTCGCACAAACCAGGCAAGGCTCAAGACGAGTGCTAAAACAACGATCACAGAAAGCACACCATGCATTTCTTTACTGTCAACCGTGTGTGCGGCAGCGAAAATGCCTGAGACAAGCGTGATTAAGGCAGCAACACCGATGGCTACTAAGAAAATTACGGGTCCTGTAGACATCGCGGTCTCACTGTGCCACAAGAAGGGAAGTAAACTTTGGAAACTTAAGATATACGCAAACAACAGGAAGTACAAAGCGCTCCAGAACTCGTAAACGCCTGAAAACGGATGGTCTCTCGAACGGTGCCAAAGACTTAATCCGTACCAGAGTACTCCTGCCAACAGAACGGTATACGCAAGGATGGCAGGGGTGAACATGTCACGCGCGTTCGATGCAAAAGCAACAAACTGGACACCCATCCACTGCAGTATTTGGATAAATGCTAAGATTAAACTTAACTTGCTCTCAAAGATGTACGCTGCGAGTAGCACGCCCAACCAGCACAGCAAGCCGAGCCACGCCACACCCTGAGGGGTGGTGCTTGTCGAAAATATTTGTGCTATCAAGAACACGCTAGACGTGTATAGTAATGAGCCTAGCAACAGCAAACTTGCCGCGCTGACAGAATAATGATGGATTTTTAGCTCGATACCAGCCACGTACGCTGCAGCGGTGACCACGATAAGGATGATGATTTTGGCCACGGCAGGGATTTGGTGCCAGTTCTGTGCCACCAACCAGGCAACACCCAAACCGACAAGAATCACGCCGATGATTCCTACAACAGAACCAAACGATTGACCTTTCTTACCTATCATAACGCGTACAATTCCTTGCTCCTTTATAAGTGTTTACGCTCACGTTGATTTCCTGCGGGAGCATAGAAAGTTGCGTTTCGATTTCTACAAAAAAGCTTTGGTTGAGCCAATCTTTATTAGTTGCTGGACAATACATGGTTCCAAGATGCAGTTAGTAGTTGAAGTGGGATACGAAGGGACGATAACGTTTGAGGATGAAGACTTTCCTCGATATCGTATTAGAACGCACCTGATGCAGCCAACGAAAAGCTTTGTAGACGTTTACGAAAGAGCCATATGTACGACAAGGTCTACGCCCGAGGACGGAAGAAATTGGAAGTTTGAGACGGAGTTTAATACTGCCATCTTCACGACGTATCTTGCTAACGCATGGATTGGCGGGCTCATTGTTGATAGTGGTGAAAATGTGGATTTGGTACAAAGGGCTAAGTTATGTGATATTGATGATTCGCCAAGAGTAAGGGATGCTCTTCGTGCAGGCGTGGATACTGACGTCCAAGCACCGGTACCTATCATAAGTCCTGAGAGCACTTGTGACTATAACCTGTTTCTCAATGATCTCACAAACTCTAGGGAGAGCGCTATCGCTCGATCTTTGATTAATCGGCGCCCTCGTTTCTTGTACACCCAAGACAGAATCGTAACGAATTGTGAATACCAGGCATTTTTTGGTTCGGGAAGGACAAAACTTGTTCCTATTAAGATGGGGAGTGTTGCAGATCAACTTCGAGAAACCGCATATGCGATGGAGCACGGCTTTGAATTTCAATATGCATGGACGAATGCACTTGGAAAAATTGGCGAGATAAGAGATAATGAATCTGTGGGCAGGCAATTGGCAGAACTGCGCTCGCAATTTGACCAGGTAGCGGAAAGAGACACCAGAGAGTGGGCAGACGGAGCACACATACAAACTGCAACGCCCGAGGATACAAGAAAAAAAGCAGCGTTATTGAGGGCTATGGCTCCCCTTTGCGAGAAGGTAACAATTTTCGACTCTTTGAGAGAATAAAGGATCATCTAAACAATCAATAGCACGCCCACAATGATGAGAAGTATAGATAAGGACTTTTGTAGGAGTGCTTGCTTGGAGAGCTTTTCTTGGACGATGGAAGGGTGGTACTTGCTTATTGCAGTGACCGCAACAAACACGAACATGGGCTCGGCTGCAGGAATGCTGCTCACCAAGGATACAGGTCCTTGCTCAAGCGCTACCGCAAAGAACATCCAGCCGATGGCTGCTACGGAATTGTTCACAAACAAGTGTTCAACTCCTTTCTTTGCTTTTTTCTTAAGATGAGGATGGTGCAGCAGGAGAAGTATAAGGGCTACGATGCCAGACCCCACGCCCACCCAGAACAATAGGTTCCAAACGCTCGTTCCAAGAGTTAGGCTTTTCATGAGGGTGTTGCGAACCGCCCAGAATAGGGTGGCAAGCACGGCCAACATCAACCCTCCGCTGATGAACTTGTGTTTTCCTTTTTCTACAGAAATAAGCACACCTCCCAACACGAGTAATCCGATACCTGCGTAGGTGGTGGTAGCAAATCGCTCTCCTAACCAAAAGAACGCTATCAAGGTAACGTATAAGGGCATAGTAGCAACTAACGGAATGATCCTGCTGATCTCTGCCTTTTGCACAGCAAAATAGTACAACAACACACCTATACATCCTAGCATGCCCACAAAGATAGGTAGTAACACAGGTCCTTGTGTGGATATGGTTCCTTGGTATAACGAAGCGATAGTGTACACGCCAAACACGCTGGCACCAAAGGCAAAGCCGGCAAGTATGGGATCTCGCATTTCGTGGCGCATCACGAACTTGTCAAGAATGGCGACAACGCTCCAGATGAGTGTTGCGGTGAGTGCTAGCGTCAACCAAGCCATGAAAGAACCTGCTCCTACTTGTTTAATAATCTTTTGTTGTAATACATCCCTTTCTTAGTTCTTCATCTAAGGTATACTTTCCAAATAGCGTCTCAGCCATGACAGGGCATGCTGGTGGTTGTCATGCTTACTAACTTATAATTTTTACGCTTATTGGGTAAATACATAACTCCTCTCCAGAGCATATGCACACCGCTCACCAAGCAACCATGCTTTGGCTGTGCTAAGTCCTTGCCGAGCGAGATTAAATCTTTTCTCAACTCTTCCATGGATTGATATCTGTCTTTTGGGCGCAGAGCTGTACATTTTTCAATGATGTGTACGTACCGACTATCGTGCTGATCGTTCATGATTGGTAGTTTGAAGTCATGGTGTCTCTGTTTGTTTAGTACCTCTGAAACCGATCCGCCCTGGACAAGAGGGCCGCCAAAGCGTAGGTGGTACATCGTCATACCAAGATTGTAAATGTCTGAGGTAGGGGCCAGAATCCATCCGTGTGATTGTTCTGGAGACATGTATTGTGGCGTACCATGAATAGGATCTCCCTTGAACGAACGGGTTTGTTTGTCGATGGGAATGGCAAGACCTAAGTCTGAAAGTGCGTACAAATGTTTGTCAACCAAAACGTTGGCAGGTTTGATGTCACGATGGAGGATTCCGCTCTTATGGAGCTCGCCACATCCTTCGGCTATGTCCTGGGAGAGTCTAACCACCTCATCTAGTTTGAACGAAGAACTATCTGCTGAATTATTCCATAACTCCATAACCATGAATGGCTGTCCGTTCCATTCGCCTGAGTCGTACGCATGCACCAAATTAGAGTGATCAAAGGATGTGCTTAACGTGACTTCCTCTAGAAACTTTGGCCTAAGATTGTCGAATGTTTCGGGCAGTCTTTTGATCGCGCAATTGACTCCATTGAATTTGTCATAGGCCACAAACGTGACTCCCATGCCTCCTTGACCGATCTTTTCTATTACCTCATACCGGTCTTTTACCGTCTCCCTCATCACATCTTCAGTAGGTGTTCGCTTAAAAGGGTGCAGTGCTTGTCAGATCCCGAAACGCTTAAATAGCTCCACACAGCCCCAAGCATGGGGACACATGAAGAAAAGATACCTGCTGTTATTGTTGTTGGTCGCGTGCGGTCAGCTCTTGGAAAATTTAGAGCCAGCAGAGGTAGGAGAACTGTACTACAACGCTATAGGACAGCGCCAGTACACAACCTCGTACGCATTGCTATCTTCGGACTATAAAGCAGCAAACGAACATGCCAAGACCATGGCAAAATTCACAGAAGAGGCAGAAAGTCTTCTCAAAACAGAAGGCTCCTTGCGCGTGATGGGTGTGCAGGAGCTAACAAACGATGGTGTTGATGCAATCATAGACGTTCGCATACGGAGACAGTGGAAGAGCACACAAGCCGTCACCGTACACTTGCATCGTGAAGGAAAAATGTGGCTAATCACTAACGTTAGAGCGCGGTAATTATATATACCTCGATGTCTATGACTCTTTCATGGCTATAAACTACGTTGCTGTGCTGGTAAGCGCTGTAGCAAGTATGGCCGTAGGTTTTGTTTGGTACTCGCCAGGCGTGTTCGGAAAGTAGTGGATGCGTTTGACGGGTTTGAGCAAGAAAGACATGGAGAAGGGAAAGGCAGACATGCCACAAAAAATGATTGTCGGTCTTATCGCCCAACTCATCATGGTCTACGTCCTTACGCTGCTGATCGCTGCTACGGGCACAGTCGGAGCAAAGGCCGGAGCAAAATTGGCTGCCTTGGTATGGTTAGGCTTTGTAGCAACCATACTCTTAGGAAACGTGCTTTGGGAAGGAAAACCATCAAAGTTATGGATTCTCAACAGCGCACAATGGCTAGTCGCTCTTGCTGTCATGGGTGCCATCCTCGCCGCCTGGTGATTCAATCACTAAAGCGCCGACGTACCCGCACGCCTTACATTGGTACTTGCCAAACTGTCCGCCCATGTACAATGTAATGTCAAAAGACTTGCACACAGGGCATTGAAGCATTAATGTTACAAAAATAGTAAAGTATTTATAGGTTTTCTCTCTAGCAACGTCATGAAGCGCGTGCGGGTAGACAAAGTATTTTCTCCTTTAGAGCATGATGTTTTACAAATCCTTTGGAGGCAAAAAAGTCTACGCGTGAGACAGATCTTTGACCAGCTAAAAAAGAAAAGAAAAGTAGCCCTATCCTCGGTAGCAGTCATTCTTGATAGATTACACTCCAAAAAGATCGTCACACGTACGATAGAAAAAGCTAGAGGTGGCGTAAGATATGTCTACAGCGTGGCAGAAGAAAAATCACAGTTCGAACAACAGCAGATAAGCAACGTGGTTGATCAGTTGGTCAAAAAGTTCGGCAACACCGCCGTCGCGTACTTCCAGGAGCGATTCAAATGATGGAGACAGCAATGTTAGTGGCAAGCATCTTAGCAGCTTTGTTGTTCTTTTGGTTGTGGAAGCGAACACGAAGCGTGTGGCTAGCGTATGCACACCTAAGCATGCTCACTTTTACCGGCTTTATTCTTTCCTTACAATCCTACTGCGCCTGGAGCGGAAACGCCTTAGGCATGTGCACTTGGCTCGTGAGCAAAATCTTAGGGTATGGCGTGCCCATCGCTGTAGTACTCGCCTTTGTTGTAGGATGGTTGATCCTTCCCTTAATGTACAAAAAAAGATTTGCAGATCTTGGCTTCACACACAAACTGCTCAAGCTAGTACCTGGAGCGCGTCTATGGATCGTTGACACGGCAAAACCGTATGCATTCGCACTCAAAAAAGATGTCTTCATAACCGTAGGAATGTTTGACATTCTTACCATGAAAGAACAAGAAGCAGTGTTGTTACACGAGTTAGGTCACGTACGACAAAAGACTAGCTTACGAAAGTTCACCACCGCCATCATGAGATTGGTCAGTCCTATCAGTGCGTTCTACACTCATAAAGTTCTAAATTCAGAGGAAAAAGATGCGGATGCGTACGCTGCAAGAATGCAAAAAACCAACAAACACGTGCTGAGCGCAAGAGCAAAGCTCCAAGTTTATAAGGTATGAAATCGCGTTTGGGTAATGGGCCACTTAATCGTGTATGATCATGACGGAGTACTTGTCAACCCGTGGAGTAGAAACTTTGAATTTCTCAAAGACCAGTGTAAGAGGCACAAGAAGAAGATGGCCTTCACCACGCAACAACAGTACGAGCGGACCCTGAGTGCAGAAGGAATCACTTATTTGTACACGGCGTGCGGCTTTGAGAGGAGTGACATGCAACGCATCTGGAACGCATGGTTGCAGTACCACACTTCTGCCCCTGTACACGTGTTTAAGGACATGCACGCATTGCTTAATGATCCCAATACTGCGCACGCGATCGTGTCAGGCAATGCAGACACCATACTACACTACCAACTCAAGCAGTTCAATTTAGATAGAGACACTGTAGACGGCTTCAATGGGCACACTCCTGAACAACTACCCGTATACGCAGGATTTAGCAACGGAGCATTCATTCGCAAGGAAGAAGCCTTTGACCTGCTTATGGAATCAGGTGACACTATGGCGTATGTGACAGACGCGGTCAAGGATTGCGATTGTGTAAGAGCATACAATAAGGACAAAGGAACAAACATCATACTAGTTGGAGTTGGGTGGGGACTGGACGACCCAATGGACATGTGGGGTCATGGGGCTGATTACATAGCCAAAGACATACACGAACTCACAAACGCAGTCAATGACCTAAGATAAATGTGTGACTCCCTTCCCGTCCTAAAGGACTGGGCTTCCAGCAAAAATATTGCTGGATGGTTTCCGCTTCATAGACCGACTTGCCCCGAAGGGTAGAGGTCCAGTCTCCACAGGCGTGAATTCGGGCAAGTCCTGCCCTACTACTTACTCATTACGAAATATTTTTTGGGAACAATTTCAGCCTTCTGGTTTGTCCTAGTTTTTTGCCATTGTATTCTTCAGTTCTTACCTCACATCTCCCATCACCTCTTCACATCTGTAGAATTTACATCCTAATAAGCGCTACGCGTCCATGTCCAGTGTCCAGTGGTCATCGACGAGAAAAAACCGGAAATTTTCCGGGAATCTCCTTCATCCCCTGCCTACAGACACACACGCTCTCTACGCTCGCGCGTTATGGGATTTCTGGCGGAAAATCTTAAATAACTCATCTCTTTCAAAGCGGTATGAACATCCGTAAATGGGTCCTGCACAACGCACTACAATTTGATGGCAAAGCTAGTGCTGGCGCGGTCATAGGCAAGGTTGTTCAGGAAGATGCCCAAGCAAAGAAAGATATGAAGAAGTTAGCCATGCAAGTGCAAGGTATCATCAAGGAAGTCAATCTTTTATCAGTAGTAGAACAAAAGAAAGAGTTAGAAAAACTAGCGCCAGAATTACTAGAAGAAAAGCCAAAAGAAAAACAAGATCTAAAACCACTACCTAATGCAGAGGGCAAGATAGTCTTCCGAATAGCGCCCGAACCGAGCAAGTACCTTCATGTGGGTCACGCGTTAATTTTCATGATCCAAAACCTGTACGCAAAAAAGCACAACGGCACGCTCAACCTGCGCATAGAAGATACCAACCCTGAGAAGAGCGAAGAAGAGTTCCTTAACGCCATGAAAGAAGACCTGGAATGGTTGGGATTGCGTTTTGACAAGGAAATAGTGGTAAGTGATCACTTAGAGATATTTTACACTTACGCAGAAAAGCTCATCAAGACAGGAGGGGCGTACGTGTGTAGTTGCAGCCAAGAAGACATCAAAACCTTACGCATGCAAAAACGAGCCTGTCCTTGCCGGCAAAACAACAGCATGGACGAGTGGAAGAAGATGTTAGACGGTTCTTACAAAGACGGAGAACGCATACTACGCTTGGTGGGGGACATGCAAAGCAACAATGGGGTGCTACGAGACCCCATCATTTTTCGGCTGAGCAGCACTCCTCACTACAAACAAGGCGACAAGTTCAGAGTGTGGCCAACCTACGACTTTGAGAACGCGATAGCCGACTCTCACTGGAAGACCACCCACGTCATCAGAAGCAAAGAGTTTGAGCTACGAGAACCCTTACAAGAGATCATACGCGAACGTCTAGGGTTGAAAGGACCCACTACCTTAGAAATTGGCAGATTCCGCATTAGCGGAGCAGAAACGCAAGGTAGGGTTATCCGAGCAATGATAGATAAGAAGGAAGTGACCGGCTGGGACGATCCACGATTGGTAACTGTGAAGGCTATTCGCAGAAGAGGATTTGTGAAGGAAATGATACAAGAGTTAGCGTTAGTTGTGGGATTAGGCAAAGCAGGAGGTGCGATTGACATTAAGACATTAGAGGGTATCAACCGCAAGATAGTAGATCCTATAGCACCTCGCTTCTTTTTCATCAGCGAACCCACACTCATCACTATTGAAAATGCTCCAGAAAAAAGCGTGGAGTTAGACCTGCATCCTGACGCTAAGAAGGGCGGGAGGAGAATGCAGACCACGAACGCGTTCATGGTGGAAAAGAAAGATCTGGAACGCCTTGAGGATGGTCAAGAATATCGATTGATGGATTGTTTAAACTTTAAGAAGGAAGGGACAAAATTTGTATTTACCTCAGAAACCAACAAGGAGTTCACCGGCAAGCAACGCATTCACTGGCTGCCAGCAAGAGAGAATGACAAGGCAAGTGTGATGATGCCTGACGCAAAAATAGTGCATGGCCTTGTAGAGAAAGGAGTCAGCAGTCTGAAAGAGGGAGACATTCTACAGTTCGAACGTTTTGGATTCTGTCGCCTGGACAGCAAGAATGAACTACAATTTAGGTATACACACACTTAGAGTAATTGCCGCACTCGAAGTTGTAGCGCGGGTTGGGATTGATTGTGCTCCAATACTTGTGCTTGCAATGTTGCGATCCTTTCATCCTTCGGCCCAAAAATGTCGCTATAGCTTTGTAGGGCCCCATAATGCTTGAGACGCGGCATCTCAACCTCACCTAGAATGACGTCTTGCTTGGTTCCTTCGACTGCAACTGCCGTCTTCATAAAGTCACCCTGCGCTTTGAACTGATAGCTGTGGCTCTCCTTAGGGTTGCTAGGGTCAACCGCGGTAATCTGCATGGAATGTCCGTCCTTCAGGGCTTGTTCCATTATCAGTCTTGAACCTGGCTCCCACACATCATCAATTGTGTCGTACCCATAGTTTCCTCGATCTATGCTTACTATTTGGAGTTCAACACGATATGCGTTCTCTTTGTACTTTCCTATGGATCTTGCCTCTGTAATGTTACAATCGTACTGGTGATTGTGCTGTTGGACAACTTCTAAAGTAGATAGAAGCTCTTCCTTGGTGAGGCCTATAAGCTCGCGTCCTTCTGTTTGGTCCTTCACATCCCAGCCCATGGTGACGCTTCCCTCCCAGTGCTTGCGCAGGTATCCTAGGAAGGGTTTTAGATTCTTTCCTTGTCCTGCTACAAAGCGCACTCGGTACAAACACGGAGCTTCCCCATTTATGTCGGTGGAGGCGTGTACGTCTGCAAGGTGCTCGTTTGGCGTAAAGCTTGCCAAATCATCCAGTGTACTGGGTAACGACGCCCAGCTTTCCTCTCGTATGGCATGTCGATTTTGGATGCCCTTGCGGGTACGGTCATATAGTTCCTTTCTTGCATCCACATCTTCAACTGAGAAACTATTAGTCTTACCAATAACTCCCAATGCCGTGTGTTTGGATAACCACGAAGGTCCCACGTGCAAAACGTGCTCTGGCTTAGCATAGACATCTTGAGCGGTGATTACATCCTCAACATGGATGCGCAATGCTTTATCGTTTTTTTCCTGCCAGCTCTCCATCATGTCAAGCAAACCTTGCCATGCTTCAGATCCTGGTTTTCCTGGAAGCATACTGAACGTGCAAGAAGAGAGCACTTCTGAGGGAGCTCTTTGCAGATACCTTCGCATGTGCAGGGTTTCAGTAGATTCCCAACCATGAGGTTTGACCATCACACCTATGGCTCTTCCTTCTTGTTTCGCAGTGCGGTAAGCCTCTAGAGAGTCAGGATGGATTAGGTCTTCATCGGACTTGTCTGCTACTTTGGAAACTAAATCTTTGATCTCTTGCACCATTTCCGGTTCAAAGTACAAACAATCCTCTCCCTTGATGGCGCGCTCAAGATGCTCCCAAGGAATTTTGCCTCTCACATTCTCAGGCACTAGTTTTTGTGCTTCTACCAATTCTTGCAAGTCCTTAACACAACTACCCCCATAGAGTGCTGAGAATTCTAAAAAACTCACAGCCGTTTCGGGAATGTCTGCTATCGCTTCATGAACCCTTTGGACGGTATATAGGTGAGGGAGGTCTGCAATCGCTTCCAGCTGCCCGTGCATTGCAGTAAGATCGATAGTCCCCCCTAGTTCTACATGCGTGGTTTGGAATTCGGGGCGAACATAACATCTTCCTTTTTCCTCTCTTGCTTTGTTTACTAGATTGGTTAATGATTTTGTTCCCTCAACCTCAACTCCGTACTCTTCGTCCATCTCTGCCTGTTTCGCGGCGGTATCGTCAACAATTTGGTGAGCAAAGGCATACACTTCGTCTACCTTGTCATTCAAGCGTTGGTCGATCTTTGGTGGGCGCTTTCGCAGGTGTATCTTACGTAAGAGCGCATCCAAACCATTTGGCCCGGCTATCTTGATGGAATTGGTCATCCTTTGTTCTACCACTTGCTGCCATCCAGGCATGCACAACAATGAGGCTTTCTCAATGAAATCCCTCATAACGCTTGTGAAGCCTCCAATCTTTCTGCTTCCTCTTGGTAGGCTGCAGGTTGGGTGTAGCTGATGTTTGCCTTTTTGGTTACATCTGGACGTTCAAAGGTGTAGATCTCGCTCATGACGCTTTCGCCTCGGATAGTGCAGAGAAGTTCACCGCTGAACACTTTGAGGCCGGTAACCGTTTTGCGTAACTGTTTCAGGTAGGGTGTCAATTGTGCAGGCTCAACATCCTTGAAATCTCCCTTGCGTAGGGTAGCATACACATCCTTGATGGCTGCGGATACGCCTGGTGAGACGTACGTGTGACCATTAAGATCTTTCATCTTGAATCCTAGGTCTTCTACCTCAAATCGTACGTTTCGATCCCTGGCTAGTTGGTGCAGGTAGGTAAAGGCCGTGCTCAGTTCAGTGCCGGGATGTCTGAAATCCTCATAGCTAGAAACGGTGTTGAGCGCTTTCTCTAGTTTGGTAGGTGTCTTTCCACGCCTGTGTGCGACTCCCCGTTCCACAATGCCTAACGTGTTGTAGGTCTCGGCTATGCTGCCTAATTCTTCTTTATACTCGTTGAAGTCTTTGCCGTTCATGGTTTCCCGGATTTTCTTTGCCTCTAACACGTGGCACTGGCCTACCCTTTCTATAGCCGCATCAATATTCTCTACGTCGTCGTTCTTGAACACCACGTCCTCCGCAAGCATGTAATCCTTGCGCATGATGGCGGATGCTTCTAGAGTTTCAGCAGTCACACCATCTTGCGCCTCGACCTTTTGGTGTAGTTGGACTTGCTTGAGTAACAACGCAGCGTTTTGATACCATGCCAATGACTCCTTGAGTGGTACGTTGCGTATGGCACTGATTCTTCTGGAGAATCCTTCTCGTTCGTTCACCGGAAGCAAGATGCCCTGTCTCTCAAATCCTTGATCAACAAGTTGTCGTAGCATCTCGTACTGTTCAAAGTCCGCGATGGGTGCTGCTTTGCACGCCACCTTACGGGTGCTTGCTTGTGCGTCTTCCATTTGTTGATGTATGACGCCTCCGCATGTGTCTCGTAATAACGTCAACAACTTGTTTGCTTCTTTGAACTCATCATGTTTTCCTAGATATTCGTTGCTGTTGTGAGTGTTGAAGCTCATTCGTCCTTTGCGGTATCCTTTGAACATGGCTTGTTTGTACAAGCTGAAGAGCTCTCCACTTGTGAGCCTTTTCTTGGCGAACTTTTCCGCCACAGTCATGTGGCTACCATCCTGTTTGGTGTCCTGTTCTTCATGGAATTCTTCCAAGGGGTTGTTTTCGTTTTTTTGGTGGAAGATCTCAGGGTTGAGTAGACGGTACCGTTCAAAGGGTGCAGATACGTCAACATCCTTGCCCCAGTATTCAAGAACAGGATGGTCTTCAAGGGTTGAAACCCATGCTGCGTCTTGCTTGAGCAGCTCAATCCGTCCGTCTTCTTCTGGCCGGGCTTCCATGATGATGGCTTGCAACATGCTCATATCTTCTGTTGTACATGTGGCCGGACTGTTTTGGTATCTTAACCACGCGGTTAGCACGTGAGGGTTGGTGAAGAGTTTGTCAGCAGGTTTGTCTCCTGACCTTTTCTTGTGCATCTCTGCGTACAGCCAGTTCATGGGGCTGCTTCTCTCGCTGTCTTCTCCTTCCATGGCTGCGAGCAAGTACTCGATGCCTGACCTTTCGTGATCTTCTATGCCGTCGGCATGTCTTAGCATACTTAGTGCTTCTACAAAATTGTCTGCGTAGATGCCGTGCCGATTGAGCAGCTCTTTGGCTTCTTCAGTTAGCCCTCTTTTCTGCTCTTTCTCTACTTCTTCTGCTCTCTTCCTCTGGACTCGGATTCTCTGTGCAGTGTCTTCCTCAAAATCGCGATAGTTAGGATCGCCTAAGGAGGCGAGTAATGCAGGCAGGCCCATCTCACTTTTATGCCGTCTTGCATCTACGTGGATGATGTCGTTGCCCAATAACAGACTTCCTCCACACTGTTTGTATTGGTATGGTGCGCCAGCTACCGTTTTTTGGACGTCTCCATCTTTTGTTTCATAGTAGACATCAACATAGTGGCCAAATCGTAGCGATCTTCCAGTGATGCTGGTTCCTAGTTTTTCTCCTGCCTTCTTGGATACTGGAGGTTGGGAGAAGTCCATGTGCACGCTTCCCCCTATGAGTGTGCCATCTTCCAAAACTTGGTTTGCTAGCTCATCCTGTCTTTGCTTATTGTTGTATTCGTTATGGGTAAAATTGATCCCTTTCCATCCTGCGGCTATGAATGCAAAAATGTTCTTCATGGCGCTCGTCCATGCTGTGTTGCCTGTCTGGCGACAATGGCTGTAGAGGTCGATAAGGTTTCTATTGGCTCGAGTTCGCATGTCTGTGGTCATCTTGGCCATGAGAATCTCGATTGGTCGTACTTCTTTTTCTGTGATGTCAAATCTGCCTGCTAATTGTTGTCTTATGTTCCTGATTTCTCGTAGTTCTGGCATTTTTTTGCTCCTCCTATTGTGCCTTGTCGACTTATAAACATTGACGAGGCTATGTAACATGTGTGAAAGGGCCCCTATAACCATTATCCCCCCACCGGAGGGGGAAGATATATAAAGAGAGGATCTCTTAGCCACCTATGGATATTCCTCTACTTACCACTGGAGAAAGCAAGGTCTACCAAGCGTTGGTAGAGCTAGGAAGTAGCACAATAGGTAACATCATCTCCCACAGCAAAGTCAGCCACTCAAAAATCTATGACATCCTCAAAAGACTAGAAAGTAAGGGGTTAGTCAGCAGAATCACAAAACAAGGGAGAATGGTCTTTGAAGCAGCACCCCCATCAAGACTCACGAGCTTGGTGAAGGAGCAACAACAAACTCTAGAAGAGCACAAGCAAACCCTACAAACACTCATCCCCGAGTTGGAGGGCCGCAAAGAGAATCTTCCCAGCGCACACATCTTCCGCTCCTTTGAAGGGATTAAAGGCATGCAAGCAGTGCTGGATGAAGTTCTGGGCAGTCTCAAAAAGGGAGACGAAGTGTGCATCCTGGGGACGCCCAAACGCATTGTGATGGAGAGTGGAGGCTTTCTAAAGGAGTGGCAACAACAAAGAATAGAAAAAAAGATACCGTGCAAGATACTCGCAGATCCTGATGCCCCCAGCTGGAAGGAAGATTGGTGGGCAAAAAGCAAGAAAGACAAGCTAACCCTCACAAAAAGAGGTCAAGCACCTGCACCAAGCTTCTTAGTCATCACCAAAGACCGCGTAGCAACAATCTACTATGCCGGAGCCATACTAAGCGTGTTAATCCACCATCCTGACATTGCCAAGCGTTACCAAAGCATGTTCAAGCAATTGTGGGCGTAACTTCTTAAGGTAAGCGTAGGTATGACTAACGTGAGATTATTCATCCTTTCAGACATCCATGCCAACCTGAGTGCCCTCCATGCTGTGGCAGATCACATGATAGGACAAGGGCTAAACACTAAAACTCCGATTATGTACCTAGGCGACCTCGTAGGGTATGGTCCCTTTGTGAATGAGTGTTGCGACTGGATCTTTGAGAACAGCAAACTAGTCCTACCCGGAAACCATGATGTGGGCACAGTAAAATCATGGCACGAAGCTCATGGAGGACCAGAGAAGCCCATGTCGAGTAACGTGCCTGCAGAGTTTGCGATAGGTTACGCTGCAGATAACCTACGTCCAGACAACATGGATCGATTGAAAACCTTGGTTGCAGGACCTTTTGGCACTGTCGCGGACAACATTGTTTTTGCCCATGCCAATCCCAAGGATCCCGAAGGCATGCGTTACATCAATCACGTAGATGACGCCAAGGATACTTTTTTTAGAACAAAAATCAAACAAGCACACTGCTTTGTCGGCCACACGCACATACAACAATTGTACTTCCAAGAGCCTGGAGGGCCAGTTGCCAACTGGATATTTGCGGACGAGCAAACCGAAGAGGTAGCTGTCAAAGGTCTGCGTACAATCACCGTTGTGCCTAGCGTTGGCCAACCAAGAGATCGAAGACCCCAAACAGGCTACGTTGTCTACGACACTGAAAAAGAAACCATCACCATCCATCGTATTGGCTATCCCATCGAAGACCAACAAGCTAGCTTGCGCAATGCAGGATTTCCAGCCTCGCTCGCATCACGACTTGAGGATGGAATCTAAGCATCAACCTTTTTAAACAACCCTACCTCTGCTTTCACCATGTATGAGCCCATCAAGGTGGAAACCTCCATCCTGGAATGGTGGAAGAAAAACAGCATCTACCAAAAAAGCAAGGACCAAGGTAAAGGCAAGACCAAGTTCTACTTTCTAGAGGGGCCTCCCTACACTTCCGGCAACATCCATCTAGGAACGGCGTGGAACAAGAGCATGAAGGACATGGTGCTACGCTTCAAACGCATGGCCGGCTTTGAGGTGTGGGACCGCGCAGGATATGACATGCATGGCCTACCCACCGAACACAAGGTACAAGACAAGTTCCAAGTAAAACTCAAAGAAGAAATCATACAGTTTGGTGTGGCCAAGTTCGTCCAAGAATGTGAGAAGTTCTGCCTAGAGAACATGCACACCATGAACAAAGACTTCACACGTTTAGGCGTGTGGATGGACTTTGAAAACGCGTACATGAGCATAACACCAGAATTCATAGACGGAGTATGGTGGATGATCAAGAAAGCACACGAAAACAAGCGATTATACGAAGGATTACGCACGATGACCTGGTGCAGCCACTGCGAGACAAGCGTTGCAAAACACGAGCTCGAATACGAGGAAGTAACCGACCAAAGCATCTACGTGAAGTTTCCATCAGACGAAGAAAAAACGTACTACGTCATATGGACCACCACACCTTGGACCATACCCTTCAATCTTTGCATCATGGCAAACCCTACCATAACCTACGCCAAAGTACAAGTAGGAGATGAGGTATGGATCATGGCCAAGGAGCTAGCCACCAAGGTTGCTCCAGAAGGAAAAATCCTAGAAGAATTTGTGGGCGCAACATTAGAAGGGAAGTCCTACACCCACCCACTCAAAGACAAGGTAGAATACGCGCCTCTGAAGAAGAAGTCACCCAAAGTACACACGATCGTCATGTCAGACCAGCATGTCAACCTGGAGCAAGGCAGCGGTCTTGTACACTGCGCACCCGGAGGCGGACCTGAAGATTACGAAGTAGGGCATCAAAACGGCATACCTCCCTTCAACACGCTCAACGAACAGGGAAAGTTCACCACATTCTTCAAAGGATGGAAAGCAAGAAAGGACGACAAGCTCTTCACTCAGGAGCTAGACCATAAAGGTGCTCTAGCCAAGACAGAAAACTACCCCCACGACTATCCACACTGCTGGAGATGCCACCAACCCGTCATCTTCCGAACAACCAAGCAATGGTTCTTCTTGATGGAAGATCTCAAAGAAAAAGCACTAGAGGCCAACAACCAAATAGAATGGCAACCGCAAGCAGCCAAGAACGCCTTCCATTCGTGGCTAGAAAACCTACGAGACAACAGCATTACAAAGCAAAACTTCTGGGGAACACCCCTACCGGTATGGCGTTGTGAAAAATGCCAAAAGTACGATGTTATAGGCTCAATCAAGGAAATAGAAGAGAAAGCGAACACCAAGATAGCAAACGCACACAAACCATGGATAGATGAGATAACCTACCCCTGCGAGTGTGGAGATACGAAAAAGCGGCTACCAGACATCATAGACGTATGGGTGGATGCAGGTTCAGCAAGTTGGAACTGCCTCGACTTCCCAAAACGAGAAGATCTCTTCAAAGAATGGTGGCCAGCCGACTGGATCATTGAGGGTAAAGACCAGATTAGAGGATGGTTCAACCTGTTAATGGTGGCAAGCATGATCACCATGGAAAAGCCTTCCTTCAAGAAAGTGTACATGCACGGATTTGTCCAAGATAGCAAAGGAAGGAAAATGAGCAAGAGTCTAGGTAATTACATCTCACCAAGTGAAGTAATAGACAAGCACGGCGCAGACACGTGGAGATACTACGCCATAGGCTGTGCTGCACCAGCACAAGACATGATGTACAATGAGCAAGATGTGCTATTGAAGTACAGAAATCTTGCCGTACTCTGGAATCTACACAGCTACATCCTCCAACTACGCAAAGAGGTCGAGCCCTCGGAGGTGCATGACGGCGCAGAAGAGCGCTACATCTTAAGCAGACTCCACTCCACCATCCAAAACGTCACCAAAGATCTTGAGACCTACCGTCTACCCTCCATACCGCAACATTTGGAGAGCTTCTTCCTCGAACTCAGCAGAGACTACGGACAGTGGACAAGAGATCGTGCCTCGGGAAATGATGAAGGCAAGTCACAAGTTCTTGGCGCGTTGTACACAAGCTTCCTACCCTTACTGAAAATGTTTGGCACGGTAGCACCCTTCATAAGCGAAAGCATCTACCAAAATCTTAAGGGACCGTTCAACCTCAAGGAAGAAAGCCTCTTCCTTCACGAATGGCCAGCCCACGAGCAGGACAAGATAGATCCTGCACTAGAATCACAATTCGCCACCGCCAAAAGCATCATCGCAGGCGCACTAGCCGTCAGAGACAAGCTAGGCAAGGGATTGAAGTGGCCATTGCAAGAGTTAGTCATCACCGGAGACAAGGAAGCATTAGAGCAAGCAAAATTGAGCGAAGACCTCATCAAGCAACAAGTCAACGTAAGAGAGATACGCTTTGAGCCTGCGCTAGCAGGATTGAAAGCAACGGTGAAAGCAAACTTTGGCACGATCAAGAGAGATTTTGGCAAGGACAGCGCAGCCATAATAGCCAAACTTGCACAAGAGCTATCCTCTGCAGACATCTACGACCGCGTACAGCAAAACAAGGTCAAGGTACAAGAATTCCAACTCGTCAAAGAGCACTTCCTTCTGGAAAGGATAGTGCCTAAACCGTTCACCGAGGCAAGCTGGAGCAAAGGACACGTCTACTTAAACAGCGAGGTGAGCGAAGAACTAGAAACAGAAGGCTTTGCCAGAGAGATCATGCGACGCTTCCAAGTGTTACGAAAAGAAGCAGGCCTCACCAAAGACCAAACCATAGAAGCACACATCCAAGCAGACAAAAACATGGTAGAACGACTCCAACATCAGCACGTGCAGATAGCGGAAAAGGTCGGAGCAAAAACAGTGACCCTCAATACAGATCCAGTCAATTACCCTCACAAGGCTGACCAAAAAATAAAGGGAAAGGAACTCACATTATACATACAACCATGAAAGTAGAGGAACTTCTCAAGGAAAAAAACGTTGCATACCGTCTCATCAAGCTAGCAGACAAGGCAGTCTCTGTTGAGGATGTCATGCGGCACGTCCAAGAAAAGATGGATGTGAATGAAATCTGCAAAACCATGGTGGTGACAGATGGAAAAGATAGCTACGCACTCATGCTTAAAGGAAAATCAAGAGTGGATCTTGCCAAAGCCTCAGCAGCGATAGGAACAAAGGTACGTCTTGTTCCATTCAACCAAGTAAAAGAGGTTGTTGGTCTAGAACCCGGCTGCGTCTGCCCACTACTACTAAAGATCCCTCTCTACGTCGACAGGCAAGTCTTTGTAACAGAAAAAATCAATTTTGGAAGCGGAGATTTGCTCTATGGCATAGAGATAGCCAACAAAGACCTCGGCAAGGCAGCAGACTACACTGAAGCAGACCTGGCTGAATAGCACGCATAGAAAGGTATATAAAGGAATTACCAAGGGAATAAGTCATGTTTCAAGTTTTCATGGTGATCAAGCACATCCAAGTTCGAAAAAAGAACAAAAAACAGCTTGAAAAAATGCTCAGCCCTGTCAGACAGCGCAATGAGTGGGTGTGGGTGCTAGCCATCGTTGTTCTCTGCGCGCTTATGCTCCTACTAGCAAGATAATGTACGAACCACAAGAGGATTCCTACCTGTTAGCCAAGTATGTAAAGAAACTAGCCAAAGGAAAAGTGTTAGACATTGGCACAGGAAGCGGGATCCAAGCAAAGGCAGCAGTAAAATCTGGAACAACAGTAACCGCCATAGACCGATTCAAACAAAAACCTTTCACCCACACCAAAATACAATACAAACAAAGCAATCTGTTCTCGAACGTGCGAGGAAAGTATGACACCTTAGTGTGCAATCCACCCTACCTGCCACAGGAAGGGAAGAAACGCCACGTAGAACTAGAAGGAGGTAAGAAAGGTTGGGAGTACATCAAACGTTTACTAAACAAGCTGCACGAGCACCTCAATCCCAAAGGAAAGCTACTTTTGGTTTTTTCATCCCTTACTGACAAAGGATTGGTGGATGAGCTCATACACGAACAAGGCTACATACGCGATCTACTAGAAGAAGAGAGCATGTTCTTTGAGAAGCTATACTGTTATGTGATATACCGACCAGCATGGTGGCTACAACTTAGCCAGAAGGGCATCACAGATATCACGCACTGGATGAAAGGAAAGCGAGGCAGGATCTTTACTGGCAAATACAAAGGCAAAAAGGTGGCCATCAAGGTAAAGCACGAAAAGGTAGATAACTCTACTTTGGCAAAAGAAGCAAGATTTTTGAAGCTTGCCAACACCAAAGACATTGGTGCACGATTCGTGATGTCCGGCACGCAGTACGTCGTGTACGAGTTTGTACCTGGAAAGGTGTTCAAGGAGACCCCTATAACCAAGAAAATACTAGTAAATCTCTTGCAACAATCGCGTCAACTAGATTTGCTCGGATTTAGCAAGGGAGAGATGCTCCGCCCGTACAAGAACGTGATCATCAATAAAGGCAAGCCCGTGTTGATAGACTTTGAACGATCCAAACCAGAAAAACGACCACAAAACGTAAGCCAGTTTTGCTCATATTTGGAGAACCGTCACAAGATCCCACTCAGAAAAGAAACAAAAGCGTACAAAGATAATCCTTCAGACAAGACGTTTACAACTATCAGTACTCGCGTGAATCAACAGAGTCCTCGAAACTAGGACCCTCGCTCGGAGACCAAGTATTCTATCACGTAGAAGGAGGGCTAACCCGTATCAAGGACAGAATTTTGTCTACCGAGACACGTTCACAAAACGAGGAGTAACCACTGCGTACCGCAACAAGGCCAACGAGACGTGGCTACAAGCGTACATGTTTAACGATCCTGCCATCAACGTTCTTGACAGGTTTGCGCAAAAAATTCGGCATACAACTCTTGAAGTCGTGATCGAAGATCTTCCCGACAAGCTTAAGCCCTCCAAGACCGAACCACCCAAAGCCAAAAAACCTGGCATCTAGGCCAAAAAGCTTTTATAACAATTTATCTGCCAGCGTCGTGTGGGGTTAAGATCGGTCTATGTAAGCGTAAGCTTACTCTGCCTAGTAGTATTCGGCATAATTAGTGTTCTCAATCCCAGCATAACAGGATTGGCAAGCTACGCACCCGAAGGAAGAGTGAGCTTGCTAGATTTCTTTCCCAACACCACAGAAAACACTACTTTTGCGGTAACAAGTACGGAACAAGCCAGCATAGAGGGATTAACACTCATCGTGACTGCTGAAAGCCTGGTGACACGGCAAGCAAGCGTCAAGGTGATGGCCACCACCCTAGACAAGACAGAAATCCAAGACGTAGTGGTGAGCCTCGCAAAACCACCAAAAAAACAAGTGGATGAAATAGTCTTACAAGAGTTGCGCTCAAAAGGATACTCAAGAGTCATAGTCAAGCTCAAAAAGAAGGAGTTAGGAGCAGAACAGCAAGAGCTCAGGGTAGACAGCATCAAACAAGGACTCATCGAAAAGGGAGCCATCGCAGAAGAGTGGGAGTTTGATGAGGCTGTGGACCTGGAGGATGGCTTTGCCGGCTACATCACAGATGCAGGTATAGAAAAGCTAGAATTAGACCCTGATGTGGAAGAAATCATCACCGATCGCCCGGTAAGCGCGTTTCTACAAGATTCCAAACATCTGACAGGAAGCAAATACGCCAACCACATACTAGATCGAAGGAACACCACGGCAGGAACAGTGTGCATCATCGACACAGGCATAGACTACGGCCATGTAGACCTCGGAGGGTGTCTAGGAGAGGGCTGTCAGGTGATTGGAGGCAAAAACTTCTGTCCCAATGCCGAGTGCACAGGCAGTGATGACACTCCAGCAGATGGGCACGGTCACGGCACCCATGTTGCAGGCATCGTGGCCGGCACGCGCAACAATGGCATGGCACCAGGAGCTAAGCTAGTAGCCGTAAAAAGTTTGAACAATCAAGGTCAAGGCTACTACAGCACGGTAAGAGCAGGCATCGAGTGGTGCAGGAACAACAAGGAAACCTACAACATAACCGTCATCACCATGAGTTTGGGCGATGGGGGCGGCTACACGAGCAGCACATGCCCTAATGCCATTGATGAAAGCATCAACAACGCCAGCCTGGCTGACTTGTACCTCGTTGCTGCAACCGGAAACAACTTCCGAAAGAACGGCATTAGCTATCCTGCATGCCAGGGAAACATCACCAGCGTTGGCGCCACCACAAAGGCAGACAAAGTAGCAGGTTACTCTAACAGTGGAGGATTGCTCGACCTGTTAGCGCCCGGATCAAGCATCAACAGCACCAATCCAGGGGCAGCCTATGTCAAGCGCTCAGGAACTAGCATGGCAGCACCACACGTAGCAGGGATTGTGGCACTACTCAAAGGGTTGAACCTCACCAATGCAGAAGTGCTAAGCTTGCTCCAAGATACAGGAAAGCAAATCACAGACACCAACAGCATCACAAGAAGCAGAGTAAACGTTCTAGCTGCATTGCTCAGCCTTCACCACAACATCACCTTTGATGGCAACACCCTCACTCACGAGCACGGCAAGGTAAGCTACCCCGACCTAGCTAACCAGCAAGACATTGACCAATGTTTTGCCTTTGATGCAAGAAAGGTGCGCGTCAACTCCTCGTTATGTCCACACCTAAACGCTAGCGCCACCATCACCATCCCCACACCGTTCGCAGGCGCACGCCCACACGTACTTGTTGATGGTGTGAGCACGATCTGCGCTGCAGACACAGACCCTAGCTGTACTAACGCAACATTCGACGGAGAGAACCTAACCTTTGTAGTGTCCCACTTTAGCGAGTTTGAAGCAGTAGAGGCAGACATCACTCCTCCTAATGTTTCACTAACCGTGGATCCTGCAAGTGGCGAGGGTAACTTCACCATCCAAGCAACTGTCCAGGACAGCGAAAACGTAAGCGCGGTACAAGCTAACATCACGTTTGCCAATGGCACCACACAAACCATTGAAATGGTTCTTTCTGGAGACGTCTACCAAACAATTGTCGAACCTACCAAGACAGGAGTGCATAACATCACGATTTTGGCCAACGATTCTGACAACAATCTGAACCATAGCGTGGTGGCCAATTTTACCGTACAAGACGTCACGCCCCCTTCAGTAAGCATGAACTTAAGCAGCAATGAAACCAGCGCCACCAACATCACGGTAACAGCTCAAGTGACAGACAAACACAACGTGAGTAATGTGGTGGTGAACATCACATGGACAAACGGTTCAAGCGAAATACTCACTATGAGCCAGACCAACGATACCCACACCACCAACTTAGAAGCAATAGCCGCAGGCGCCCATACCGCATGGATACAAGCGAATGACACCAGCGATAACACCAACCACAGCATAAATGAAAGATTCGTGATCTTCGGTCCACAACCCCCAAGCTTTGTGAGCATCCTTATCGAGCCTGGTCAGGCCACCCAAGGAAGCTTGATCAACCTGACTGCAAACGTTACTAGCAACCTCAGTCTTGATAGCGTGGTGGCAAACGTCTCCCATCCTGATACCAATCAATCCATCATTCCCCTCGTAGGCGGAGAGGTCTACGTAGGCAACATAACTCCCAATGCAACAGGAACGTACACCGTACGCTTCGTTGCCAATGACACTGGCGGAAACACTAATGAGAGCTTGGCTAGCTTCAACGTTACTAGCGTTGATCCTCTGCCGAGGGTACACCTGGACGTCAACCCCACGATTGCGTTCAGGGCTGGTCAAGTTCTCATTACCGCCAATGTTACTGACGACAACCTAGACACCGTGCTTGCCCTCATTACAGGGGTAGAAAGTGCAACGTTGACGATGACTAACGTGAGTGCCAACTACACCACTACCTACACACCCTCCACTGTGGGAAGCTATCTCGTCACCATCTTCGCAAACGACAGCTTCAGCGTCAACGACTCGGTAAGCGTTTCTTTCACGGTGACCAACCAACCACCCAGAGCAATCACTGAACTTGGACACACTGGCGGAGGCGCGTATGACTCAGAGGACCTCATACTCACCGTGACAAGCACAGACCCAGAGAATGATTCACTACACAACATCACCACGTGGTATGTAGGAAGCACCCCTATCTTGGATTATAATATTCCGTTTGAGACATCACTAAGGGATTACGCAAGGAGCCACACGCTCACCGGAGGCAACCTAGTGCCAGGTAAGGTAGGTAATGCATACAACGCTAGTACATCGCTCACCTTGGACAACGCCACTCTGAACGCGATAGACTTCTGGGTTAACGTGTCAGACGGAGCAATTATTCTCCAGCACCCCAGATTGAACCTCACCACTAATGCAGGCCTCATGACGTTGGTGGTGAACAACTCACAAGTCACCAGACCCTATGTCCAAAACAATTGGACCCACGTCGCAATCATATGGTTAGACTCGTCCATCACGTTAGCTCTTGATGGGGTGTTTGCAGGCAACACCACACCCGAGACACAGACCCCTGGCGACGTAACTTTTAGTTTTGACGGCACTATTGACCAGTTACGCGTGTGGAACTCCCACACCAATGAGCAGATAATCCAAACTCGGTTGCGAGAGCAGTACGGTGACAACGCCCAACTCTTGGTAAGCGAACAGACCTCGGCTGTCCAGACCTGGACAGCCAACACTACCACCAATGACGGGTATGATGATAGCAACGCCACAATATCCAACGCACTAGGAATAATTGCTTCGCCCACGGCAAGTACGACTTCAAGCTCAAGCTCAGGAGGCGGAGGTGGCTTTGGCGGCAGTAGAGGGGGCAGCCAAGGAAAGACCCAGACGCCTCCAGCGTATGCAAGAACGCCTTCAGCAAGTGTCTCACAATCCTTAGCCGTGCGCAAAGAGACACAACAAGCAGCACAAAACGTACAAACAAAGGCGGATGAACCCGCTCCTGTAGAGGACAACAGCACGGTAGAGTTAGAAGCTCCCGTTCCCGTGGTCAAGCTGGAAAGCAAGGAACCCTTGTTCTGCGACAGCAAACAAAGAGTTCTGCGAATACTTTCCTTCCTTGTAGTGCTGTGTGCCTTCGGCAGTCTTGCCCTGGCACTGAAGCACAAGAATGCTCACAGCATTATTGCTGCCATCATACTATTGGGCGTGCTTGTGACTACCGCCTTCTACCACAGCAACTGCGGACGCACTCCCTACACACCTTATGCTGTGTTGACCATGGCTCTCTTCCTAGTAGCAGGCGCCTTTATTTTCAGAAAGAATGAACTACACCAAACGAGTGCACCTCTTGTGCAAGCAAATCCCAAAAGGAAAAGTTAGCACGTATGGTAGCCTAGCAAAGAAGTTGAAGAGTGGGCCACGAGCAGTAGGCCAAGCACTCAACAAAAACATTGACCCAAAAGTGCCATGTCACAGAGTGGTCATGAGTGATGGGAGCATTGGAGGCTTTCGAGAGGGTGTTCAAAGTAAGATCAAAAAGCTCGCTGCAGAGGGCGTGCACGTTTCTAAGGGTAAAGTGCTTGCCTCAGTCATCATTCCAGGTTAGCGAGGCACCACCCTCATTCGAACCTGGCCACGACCCGGTTTTCACTACGGGAAGTTCTCTAGGGTATCCCTCTTTCTTCTTCTTTCGTTGTAAGTTCTTGTGTACTCGTTTCTGTTCAGGAGTCATATTTGCTGTTCGATCGTCTGCCCTGCTTGAATACTTATGGTTGATCCTCAGAGAGTAGATCTCATTACCTTTCAGTTGGAAGTCCACACCCTCATTTCTCCACTTGACGAGTGGCACGATCTCCTTCTTGTCTGTCTTCTTTGTTGAAACTGGGGTCGGCACTGCCTTTTTTTTGGCCCTAGATACAAGCAATGTGGCACCTTCCAATGTCTTTACAAACCATTCAAGGTCACTGGCACCAAACTCAGGAGGTTCATATTGGGCACAGTAGTTCCTGATAGCCTTCCTTGACAAGGTGTACCTACGATTTTTTACAAGAAGTGAATGACCACCGTACGCATCACACGCATCATTTACCGCCTCCTCACTTATACCTGCGTAACTCATGTTTTCAATTAATCATCAAAAAAGGTCATGGAATCACTGCTTGCGCTCTTTGGAATGTTAACACCCACGCGACCACGAGGAACCATAGAATATCCTCCGCCGTTCCTTTTATCCTGGTTTTCTTTGTTGATGCTCGCCTTGGTACGATGTCTTTTCTCTTTAACCCCACCAAGAATGATGGTGCATCCAACGACCAATCCTACTAATTTATCATCCAAAGAAAGCACCTGCACTTTACATATGTTCTGGTCACCTGTGTATCTTCGTATTTTTTTCTTTACCCCTACTTCCTTTGGTGTACCTTGCAGTTCACCCTCTACGGTTACAGCATCTCCAACTGTGAACATATCAGTGCTTTCCTCTTCTCCGTACCATTCATCGACATATTGCCGTATGGCACGGTCAGTCATAGCAACAGGCAGGTCGTCATGTGCTGACATCCAGCCACCACTGAAGAGGCGGACCTCCTCAAGGAGTTCCTTTTGCCTTATTCCCTTAGGATAGTGTACATTTCGGTAGCATGACATGGATGTATCACACACTTGTGCTTTATAAATTCATTGCAGCAACATTTATAAGTCAGTAAAGGATTGTTATTCTCGACGAGAACGGCAAGTTTTCGATCACGTATTTACTATGGGAGATTACGGCGCAGAGAAGATCCAAGTCCTATCAGGACTGGAGCCGGTCAAGAAACGACCTGGCATGTTTATTGGCTCTACTGACGTGCGTGGATTGCACCACTTAGTGTGGGAGGCAGTGGACAACGCAGTAGATGAAGCTATGGCAGGTCATTGTACTGTAATCAACATCACCATCCAAGCTGATGGTGGACTATCCGTGTCTGACAATGGTAGAGGCATCCCTGTTGACATGCATCCAAAACATAAGGTATCTGCTTTGCAAGTTGTCATGACCGTGTTGCACGCAGGTGGCAAGTTCGACGAAGGAGCCTACAAGGTTTCCGGAGGACTTCACGGAGTGGGCATCAGCGTGACAAATGCTCTGTCCAAAAAGCTCATTGCTCAAGTAAAAAGAGACGGAAAAACTTACCAGCAAACCTATTCCAAGGGCATTCCTGACGGTCCTGTAACAGAAAAGGAAGGTGCAGAAGGCACCGGCACCAAAATCACGTTCTACCCAGACCCAGACGTGTTTGAAACAATAGATTTCTTGTACGACACCATCGCTACACGCTTACGAGAGATGGCCTTCCTAAACGCAGGCCTGACCTTGAATGTTAAGGACGAGCGAAAGGATAAGGATGAGAAGTTTCTGTACGAAGACGGTATCAAAGCCTTTGTTGCCTACCTCAATGAGGGCCAGCAAACAGTACACGAACCCATCCACTTTATCAAACAAAAAAACAACGTAGATGTAGAGGCTGCAATACAGTACAACAAAGGATATGTCGAAACAATCCACACGTTTGCCAACAACATCAACACAATAGAGGGCGGAACACATTTAACCGGCTTCAGAACAGCACTCACAAGAGTGCTGAACAACTACGCAACCAAACACAACACCCTGGCAAAGGATGTAACATTAACAAGCGAAGACTTCAAAGAAGGATTAACCGCCGTCATCAGCGTACGGTTACAAGAACCCCAATTTGAGGGACAAACAAAGACCAAATTAGGCAACAGCGAGGTAAAAGGCCTAGTAGAGAGTGCCACCCAGGAGAGTCTAGCTAGCTTTTTGGAAGAAAATCCTACCATTGCCAAAGGTATCGTAGGCAAGTGTGTGGATGCAGCCAGAGCAAGAATCGCTGCACGCAAAGCAAAAGAGTTAGTGCGCAGGAAAGGAGCACTAGAGTCAGGAGTGTTGCCAGGAAAGCTCGCAGATTGCAGTTCCAAAGAGGTTGACAAGTGCGAAATCTTCCTAGTAGAGGGAGATTCTGCAGGCGGCAGCAGTAAGATGGCCAGAAACAAAGAATTCCAGGCAGTGCTACCGTTACGAGGAAAGATATTGAACGTCGAAAAGGCCAGATTGATCAAAATACTACGAAATGAGGAAGTGTTGAAGCTCATCACTGCCATAGGTATAGGTATTGGTGAAGAACTAGACATGACCAAGCTACGATACGGCAGAATCATGATCATGACGGACGCAGACGTGGATGGTAACCACATCGCATGCTTATTGTTAACCTTCTTTTACCGCCACATGCGACCCTTAATCGAGCAAGGCAAGGTGTTCCTAACAATGCCGCCATTGTACAAGATCACCAAGAACAAAAAAATACAATACGCCTACAACGAGGATGATAAAGATCGAATATTGGAAGAGATAGGCAAAGAAGTGGGCTTACAACGCTACAAAGGACTAGGAGAGATGAACCCTGAACAGCTATGGGAGACAACCATGGATCCAGACGTAAGAATGGTCAAACAAGTCACAGTAGAGGATGCAGTCATCGCTGACAGAGTGTTCAGCATGCTCATGGGTGACGATGTGGAGCCAAGAAGAAACTTCATTCTAGAACACGCAAAAGAAGTTACTGATTTAGACGTGTGATGTGGCAACAGAATCTGCACACCGCAGAATCGCACGTACAGAGTTCGCCATGTACTTGTTTTTCGTATCAGGCAGCGACTCTAGGTGGTGGCGCCAGACGTTGTACCCTACTTTGATAACCTCAATTGCGTCCCCACGAGAAAGTCTCTCGACAATGAGGGTGTCAGACTTCCGAACACCATGGTCTTGGACAAGATCAACAACAGTGCTTAAGGGATACTTCAACTCGCCACTCTGACGAGCGAGGTACACAAAGCCTCCTCTGAAATGCTTTTGTCCACGGGCCTGTTCCAGCGATAAAGCCAGCTCGTCCCTTCCCTCACACACAAAATCATTGCTGAAGTAACCCGCATCCAAGCGTAGGAAAGATTGGGGACCTTCATCGTTGCGCCAGCGAATGCACGCGTTACCTCGCAGGGTTCTAACCGTAAACTCCTCCCTTGATCTAACTGCCGCCACCTGTGGCTCAGTCAGGGATTCTGCCAAATGTGCATGTTCCTTGTACTGAAGAAGATGGGCAGGTAGTTCGTCCCCGCCCCTTGCGTGTTCCAAAAAGTCAATCGTGATCTCCAGCGCCTCATCAAATGTGAATTCTGTGTGTAGATAAGGAACGATTACTCGCTTTCGATCTCCCGCTATATCATCACAATAGGACGCAACACGCACTGCCATACATGCACTGGTGAAGAAACGCATAAAAAGGTTTGCTTGTTACTCGCATCCGAAACGTTACAAAAAGCGAAAAGTATTAGTACTAGTACCTCTTAAACCGGCCCATAGGGGGGATGCTGTATGTGGGAACAGAGAAAAAGCAGATTCTTAGAAAGTGGTGACCGATTTGCCTACTGGTTTGATCCAGCAAATAAGCAGTCAGCACGTCAACAAGAGGGAGGACAGCGACAGCTCAGCTTCTTCCAACATGGCGTCATGCCTCCACGGCCCAAAGTACGACCAAAAAGCATGCAAAAACTGCCGCACACAAACCAGACCGTTCTTGATGGTGCATGGCAAGCTACTGCTTGATAACTTTTGTGTCAGGATGATAGGAGTACCAATAACATCTAAGTACACGACAGTCTTTCCTCAAGCAGACTCGTACGGTACTAACCCTTCAATGAGCATTCTACCTAACATGGAAAGCTCTATGGCGGTTCTTCCTTTCGCCTCTCGTGTCTCCACCAAGCCCAAATTCAGCAAGCCCTCGCTCTTGAAATTGCCATTCACATGATAGCTGATCAATGGCAGGCTCATCTTGGCCTTTTTGCTAAGATCATCCAACGATTGACAGCACGTCTTATCCTTTGCTAATAATTGTAGGATTTTTAGTTTTTTGTCGCTCAACATTTTATAGTACGAAAACTTGAGCACCGGAAGCAACATTGCTTTGCCGTTGTTCACGCTAAACGCTTTTAGTCCGTTAACAAACGCTGCAGAGGTTGCAGCACAAGTGGTTATCTTGTCTCCAGTAGCAGTATTAATGATTAGTTCTTTTCCTTTGAGTGCGTGGCTGAGCTCGCTAATCTTCCTAAACATGCTCTCCCATATATCTCCTTCTAACGTGGTTATCGTACAGGGTATGCTAAAGCGTTCTAGATCCTTTTTGGTCTTCTCTGCTAAGGCTTTCTTAGACTCAGGAGCCAAGAGTATGATTTCGTTAGTGAGGAACTCTCTTATCCCTATAAAGAGAGCCTCCATGTTGTCTCCGACCGGTGCAAGAACCACATATCTCATACAGTATAACAGCAACGCACGCTATATAATATTGATGTTTAAATAATTAAAGAAAAAGTTTAACCTTAAGAAATAGGTTATTACGGGTAGCTTTATATTCACATAGACGGACCGATCACTATGCACAAAAAAGAGATGGTAAAATTTGGATTGCTAATCCTGCTGATAGCAGCGGCAGTCTACATCTTCCGCTTTACATCTCTGGCTGACCAACTCAGCTACACCTCGGTAAAGGCCTTTGTTGAAAGGTTTGGGGTATGGAGTTGGGCCATCTTCATCATCATATACGCAGCCTTAGTCACCGTCTTTGTTCCTGGTACAGTGATGAGTTTTGCCGGTGCGATCCTGTTCGGTCCCTGGCTCGGCACATTATTGAACGTTGCAGGCGCGACATCAGGAGCAGTCGTTGGATTCTTCATCTCCCGTCTCCTAGGAAGAAAGTTCGTCCAAACACTGATCGAAGGAAAGATGGACAAGTTCGAGAAAATGGTGCACGAAAACGCCTTCAAAGGTGTTCTTTTCGTCCGCATCGTACCTCTCTTTCCTTATGTTGCCATCAACTACACAAGCGGACTGCTCAAAATGCATTTCAAAGATTACTTCTTTGGCTCATTGATAGGGATGATTCCAGGAAGCTTTGCCTACACCTTCCTCTTCGCAAGTCTTGGAGAGCAAGCGCTCACTGAGGGCATCACCTTACAAAGCTTGCTCACCCCATCCATACTAATACCTATTGGAGTGTTTGCGCTCTTGATCGCCATCCCAATCATACTCAAAAAGAGGGCAAAACTATGACACATGACGTAATAGTGATCGGAGCAGGAAGTGGAGGGTTAAACATGGCTGTCTTCATGAACAAAGTAGGACTCAAAGTGATGCTTATCGACACCAAGGACGAGCACATTGGTGGAGATTGCCTCAACCATGGATGCATTCCCAGCAAAGCCCTAATCCACGTAGCAAGACAAGTACATGCAGGTCAGCAAGCCCAAGCCTTTGGTGTGAAACAAACTGGAAAGGTAGATCTAAAAAAAGTGATGGCCTACATCAAAAGCAAGCAGGACGTCATACGCAAACATGAGAATGCTTCCTACTTCAAAAAACAAGGGATTGATGTGGTGCTAGGCAAAGCACGATTCTCCTCACCAAAACACGTATCAGTAAATGGCAAAGAGTACACGGCAAAACGAATCATTCTAGCTACAGGAAGCGGGCCTAGACCACTAAAACTTCCAGGCATGGAAAATATTAAGGTAGAAACCAACGAAACCATCTTTGGATTAGAGAAACTACCAAAAAACATGGTCGTGATTGGGGGCGGACCCATAGGTGTGGAGTTAGGGCAGGCATTCCAAAATCTAGGAAGCAACGTCACCGTTATCCAGCGAGGAGCAACCTTCCTCCCTAAGGAAGATCCCGAAGTCGCACGCGTACTCCAGCACCATCTAGAGAATGAAGGCATGAAATTCTGCTTCGACTGTGAGCCTACTCGCTTCGTAGGAAAAAACAAAGTAGTGGTGAGGGACAAACGAGGCAAAGAAAGAACCTTGACCTTTGACACCGTGCTGGCCAGCATTGGCAGACAGATAAACCTAGATATGGACTTGGACAAGGCAGGCATCCAGACCGAAGAGCATAAGATTATCGTCAATGGGTACCTACAAACAACAAACAAACGCGTCTTCACCGTAGGGGATGCAGCAGGAGGGATGATGTTCACCCATGCTGCAGAGGTGCACGCAGGTATCGTGCTGAACAACTTTTTCAGCCCTCTCAAGAAAAAGGTCAATAACGATTACTTTTCCTGGGTGACGTACACCTCACCAGAGATCGCGACATTCGGCCTCCAAGAAAAAGAAATAAAAAATCGCAAGATTCCTTACGAAAAAAGGGTGATCGACTTCAAAGATGACGATCGCGCCATCGTGGATGAAACAACCCATGCCAAACTTATCGTGTACATAAGCAAAGACCTCATCATAGGCGGAACAATGGTGGCAAAGAACGCAGGCGAACTCTTCCAAGAATTGAGCTTGGCCATGACAGCCAAAGTGAAGGTGAAGAACATCTTCAACAAGGTCTACCCCTATCCCACCGCAAGCAGGATTAACAAGAGACTCATCACCGAGTACTTCTCAGAGAAGCTTACAACCGGAAACAAGAAACTACTAAGGTGGCTGTATTGATCAGTATCATCATACCTTCTTACAACGATGGGAAGAATGTCCAGCAACTAGTCAAACGCATACCAAAAGAGGACATCGTTGTTGTGGAGAGTGGCGAGACAGCATACTTCACTAGCTTACCAAAGCATGTGCGAGCCTACAAAGGAGAGAAGGGCCGAGCAAAACAGATGAATCTCGGAGCCAACCACGCCAAAGGAGACAAACTACTCTTCCTACACGCAGACAGCAAACTCAGCAAGCTGCCCGTACTGGGGGGAACATGGGGATACTTCCCTGTTCGGTTTGACCATCCTGGAAAGTACTATCGCTTTATTGAATACTGGAGTAACCTACGAGCAAGCGTACTAGGCCCGTATGGCGACCAAGGAATCTTCGTAGACAAGAACTACTTCAACAAAGTAGGCCAATATGACGAACGTGCACTCTTTGAAGACATCACACTAGGAAGAAGTCTCAAGAAACTCCACCCGCCCACTGTGCAAGAAGCTAACATCCTCACCAGCGCACGGCGTTTCGAGCAGCACGGACCAGTCAAGACCCACGCCATCATGGGTGGCATCCATGTTGCCTACCTTCTAGGCATGCTCACCGTAGCCAAATGGCTCTACACCCTAATACAATGAACTGTCTCATACTCTTTGCAAAAAACCCAGACACCACTCCTGTAAAGACAAGGCTGGCCAAGAGCATAGGCAAGGGAAAGGCAACCAAACTCTACAAACAATGGTTGCATGACCTAATCACGCACAACCAGCATCAAGGATACGACATCGTTGTCTACACCAAAGGTGGAAGTTCTTATTTCAAACAATACAACGTACGCACGCACAACCAGGAAGGGAAGGATCTAGGGCAAAGCATGCGCAACGCACTATCAAATGAACTCAAAAAGTACGACAGGGCAATCATCATTGGTTCTGACCTACCCGGATTAGGACCGGAAGTGATCAATCACGCTTTCAAACAGCTAGATAACGAAGACATAATACTTGGACCTGCCAAAGACGGAGGGTACTACCTCGTTGGCATGCATACAGATAATGACATTTTTGGTCTTGCAGAGTGGAGTCACGACAAAGTACTGGAGCAGACACTCACCATAATAAGAAAGAAGCATCTCACCTACAAGCTTCTGGCCAGACGCACAGATATAGACACGGTCGCAGACCTTCCAAAAGAAGTGTACGGGTTGGTGGCAAAGGTTTACGACATCCTTGACTGGTACTGGGAGAGCACCCGCTATCGACACATCAGACCCAAGGTGTGGGCAAACGTCAAAGGAAAAGTCTTAGATGCTGGCGTAGGTACTGGCAGAAACATACCGCACTACAAAGGCAACGTGTACGCGATAGACAACAGCGACAGCATGCTACAACGAGCAAGAACCCGCGCAAAGAATTATAAGAAAACCATACACTTCAGCAACCAAGACGTCACCAGTCTAGGATTTCCAGATAACTACTTTGACACAGTCATAGCAACCTTCGTCTTATGCGTGTTGAGCCCTGAACAAGAACAGAAGGCTATCGAAGAATTCAAAAGAGTGCTCAAAAAAGGAGGGAGCCTCGTGTTCTTACACTACCAGTACAGTCAGCAACCTATGCGTAGAGCTGTCCAAATGTTCTTTTCACCATTAGTGCGCTTCCTTTTTCACGCTCGTCTAGGCAATCCCACCATGGATCATCTCAAAAGATGCTTTCATGTGGACAAAAGGGAATCCTTGCACAGCGACACCCTCTTCCTTGTGAGTGCAACCAAAAGTTGAATACTCAACCATAACTAATTATGTCCAAACATCATGAAGGGAGTATGGACGAAGATAACTCTTGTGGCGGTTTCGGCGGTCTATTGACCGCCCAGCCACAAAGATTAAATACGCTAACTGTGAAAGCAGCTCCATGGCCAAACTTGCTTTTGATACAAGGAACAGTCTTGTAAGCAAGGCACAAATGGACGCTGGATGGAAAAAACTCCAAAAGCAAGTCCAAGCTGTGCGCAACCATCGCAATCTCAAAGATGAGCACGCATCCTTGCTCATGCCTGATGACACAACAACAGCTGAAGCGGTACGGCGAGTGGCTAAAGATATCGGACCAGTACAATTACTCATCGTAGTTGGCATTGGTGGCAGCAATCTCGGAACGTGGGCAGTCCAAGAAGCAATACTAGGAAAGTTGTACAACACCACAGATCCCACACCAAAGATATTGTACTGCGATACCGTGGATGCAGACAGTGTTAGTAGCATCCAAGAAAATATGGAGGCACACCTGAAGCAGGGGAACAACGTACTACTCAGCGTGGTCTCCAAGTCTGGAAGCACGACTGAAACAATCGCGAACTTTGAAGTGTTACTCCAAACCTTACAAAAGTATAGGAAAGATTACAAGAAGTGGGTGGTGGTAACGACAGATCATGGTTCAAATTTGTGGAATCTCGCCATGGACGAAGACTTCCATAAACTTGCCATACCTGCGCTTGTTGGAGGAAGATATTCAGTGTTTAGCGCATGTGGCATCTTTCCCCTAGCCATGCTAGGGTTGGACATCGCCCAACTAAGAAACGGGGCTGCAGACATGCGCAAGCAATGCTCCAGCACTTCCTTAAAGGAGAACATCGCTGCCCAAAGCGCAATCATACAATACACGCATTACCGGAAAGGTATGAACGTGAGCAATCTGTTCTTGTTCTCTAACGATCTAGAGATGGTAGGGAAATGGTACCGACAGCTCATGGGAGAAAGTATCGGAAAGGATCATACACGGTCGGGGAAAAAGAGCCTAACCGGCATCACCCCCACGGTATCAGTAGGAAGCACAGACCTTCACAGCATGGTGCAATTGTATTTGGGAGGACCACACGACAAGTTCACCACGTTTGTCACAGTACCCACCAAAAACAAACTAAAGTTGCCAAACTGTAAGGCGTGCGACGGATTAGTCAAAAACATCCAAAGTAAAAGCATGGGTAGCATCATGGACGCCATACTGAAGGGAGTCAAAACATCCTTTGCAAAACAACAAAGACCCTTCTGTGAGGTAAAACTTCCTGCCAAGGACGAGTACAACCTAGGAGCACTCCTACAGTTCAAGATGATCGAGATGATGTATCTAGGGGCATTGTTGAACGTGAATCCGTTCAATCAAGAAAATGTAGAGGCGTACAAGAAGGAGACCCGAAAAATTTTATCACGCTAAGACCGCTTTCATCAACACTTGTTTAGGAAGCAACCTTCTTGCGTTCAAGATTTCTACACCCAAGAGCCTTCCCTTTTCGTCCAAATCGATAATGATGTTGTCGTTGACTGGAATCGTTTTCTTTGCCTCACCCTTTTTCACAGGGAACTTAAGGTACGCGTATGCTGCATTGGCTTCCTGGTCATACTCCAGCTTCATGATCATAGTACCGTAACCACCTTTATATATGTTCTGTGTGCTGAGATGACAACACGCAATTCCCTACCGTTTACTTTTCCCTGTGCAATGCTTAGGCCTCTCGACTTTCTTACTTGATCTGGATATTGTAATACGTGCAAAACTTCCATACGCGTGATGCCTCTCTGTCGCAATCTTTCCATGGCATGACGACCCCACTTAACACGCATGTACAAAGAAGTGTTTTCATCCTTATATGCGCTACGCGTCCATGTCCAGTGGCTTTTTTAGTCACGGAAATCTTCCGGAATGTCCAGTGGGTTCTTCCGGATTCATCGGAAATCCTCCAGAATTTTGTATCCTTTTGTATACCAAACGTTTAAATAGGCCACTACCTGGATCTCGACTATGGGAAGAAAGATTACTCTCCCGAAGGTGCTGCCGTGATTTGGCTGGCCGAATTTATGGCACTCTTTATCGGAATAGTGGACTACTACAGCCCACAGCTCATCAAATCAATAAAGCAATATCACACAGAGCTCATGTCCATCTCTGCAGGCGTTGCCATAGCCTACATCTTCATGGAACTTTTTCCAAGATTTGCCAACGGTCTTGCACAAGAACACGCCTCCCTCTTCCTCACCGTATTGATTGGCTTCACCCTACTCCACATTATTGAGAAATTCCTCTACCAGCACTACTCAAGCAGCAAATTGCGTAAGGAGCTGTCGATAGAGAGTAGCGTCGTCACCGCAGTGTACCATTTCTTTATTGGTATCGTGCTTGTGTCCCTTGCGGCTCAAAATACTACCGAAGCAATTCTCTTCTTCCTCCCTATCGTGCTCTACACGTCCTTGAGCACGTTACACGTACACCCTCCTAAGTATAAGCTTATTCGATTTGTGATAGCACTTTCAACCCTGGCAGGAGTGTGGTTTGCCCAACGACAACCCATCAATCCTATCGTTTCCACAGCACTACTCGGACTAATCATTGGCGCCCTATTCTACACAGTAACAAGACATTCTATTCCTAAAGGCAAAGCAGGCAAACCCTTCTACTTCCTTATCGGAGCGATTGCCTATGTCATACTTCTAAAAGCAGTTGGCGGCTGGTAGGATTTATAAGTCAACACTAGTTTTTCCCACTATGAGCTTAGCACATAACACACTTTACCGAGGAGTTGGCGTCATGTGGGGTTTGCTACCCGCAAGAACCCAAATGTGGGCAATGGACGAGGATGTGGAAGAAGCAACCCTTATGAGTGAAGGAAGTAGAATGGCCAATATGGCTTTTGGAGTATACGCCGCCAGCAGCATTGTCGCCAGCTTGTGTGGCATCGACTCTGAATACCTTCTAGGAGCTGCATCATCAATAGCAGGAGTTGTCGTTCTTGGAGATAGCATGGTAAGAGAAATGCAAATAGGCATTAGCAATCTTAGAGACCATGTTGCTAGTGATTCTTCAAGACCGTGCGGATCCGCAGTTGTCACCGGTATCGGTGCTTTAGTATTTCCTAAAGCGTATAAATCGCATACCCTTGCAGCATGAAACTCAAACACATTCCTGAAGATTTTGTTGTAGAAGAACTTATCCGACCCACGTTAGGGGAGGGAGAATTAACCTACTTCTGGCTTACCAAGAAGGGTTGGACTACAGAAGGTGCGCTGCGAGCCATCGCCAAAGCCATGCGCATCAACTATCGAAGACTGAAGTTTGCAGGCACTAAAGACAAGCACGCAATCACAAAACAAGCAGTGAGTGCCTTCAAAATATCTCCAGAGCGCTTGGAAGGTTTGAAAATAACAGACTTAACCATTGAGATAATAGGAACAGGAGAGGATCCTCTAAGTTTAGGATCGTTAGAAGGAAACAAATTCACGATCGTCGTGCGAGATGTTGATGGAGAGCCCGATCCAGAAAAGGTAGAAGAAATACTCACCAAAGGCTTCTTGAACGTGTTTGGAAGCCAACGCTTTGGAAGGGGAAACACCCACCTAATAGGCAAAGCAATCGTGTTTGGCGAGCTAGAAAAAGCAGCAGAAGAGATATTATGTTTTGTGGCGGATAATGAGTTCTTGGACAAGAAAGAGTTCCGACAACGCATCAAAGCACACTGGGGAAAGTGGGCAGAATTAGTACCACAACTCCCAAGAGGGATGCATATCGAAGGGGACGTGCTCAAATGGTTAGAACACAACCCCACAGACTTTGCAGGCGCCATCAGAAACCTGCCAAAACACCTACGAAAACTGTACGTCCACGCCTACCAAAGCTGGATCTTCAACAAAGCGTTACTAGAAACACCCAACGCAGAAGGATTACTGCCAGTACCAGGAAGCAAGACCGTGTTGGGAAGGGATGACTTCTCAAAAAACGTCCAAGCCATTCTCGAGAAGGAAGAAGTGTTGCTCACCAACTTTGAATGTGAAAGAATGCCCGAATTACGCAGTGAAGGAGACACCAGAGAGGCAAGAATCAAGATCCAAAAGCTAGAAGTGGGCCCTGCAGAGCCTGACGAAGCGTTTGAGGGCAGGAAGAAGGTCACTGTTAGCTTCAGCCTACCTAAGGGATGTTATGCCACCGTACTCCTCGATCAGTTGTTCTCGTAAAGAAAACATTTATTAACACCAAGACTACGCAAGGGGTATGCGCGTTGAGGATGGAAAGAAGGTATTTGGTAACCTGTTTAAGGAAATCCAAAAAGAAGTGATGGGACAAGAAGAAACCATCGCCCAAGTCATGATTAGCCTCATCACAGACAGTCACGCACTCTTAGAAGGTTTTCCTGGACTAGCAAAGACATTAATGATTAGAACAGTGGCACAACTGGTGGACCTGAAGTTCGCAAGAATCCAAAACACACCCGACCTGATGCCTTCAGATATTACTGGAACGTATATCATAGAGGAAGCAGGGGGAAAACGCACTTTCAAATTCCAGCCAGGACCCATCTTTGCAAACGTTGTTCTTGCAGACGAGATCAACAGAGCAACACCAAAAACACAATCTGCAATGCTTGAAGCAATGCAAGAACGCCAAGTAACCGTAGGTGGAGTTACCTACCCCTTAGAAAGACCCTTCTTCGTGTTGGCCACCCAGAATCCCATCGAACAAGAGGGAAGTCTAGCCTTAAGCGAGAGTGTATTCATTAACGGCCAGCTCAAAACAGGCAAAGAGCTCATCAGCAAACTTACCACCCCTCCCCTTATTGAGGACGAGCGAGGCGTGCGCCTCTATGATATTGACGGTTGGACCATGTGCCTGAACAAGGAAGGCAAACTTGTCAAGACACCCTGCTATCTGTACACCCTCCCGTATCAAGACGAACACGTAACGGTGAGTACGCGAACAGGAAGAAGTATCACAGTCACCAAAAACCATCCCTTCCTAGTAAACGAAAACGGACATATGATCTGGAAAAAGGCCGAAGAGCTGACAAAGGAAGATTATTTGGTCAGTCCCGCTCGTTTGGATGTTGACGTCGTAGATGCTCCCAAGCACAGCATGACCGCAGGAGTGTCTGAACTGCCGTTTAACGATGATTTCGCGTTCTGGATTGCTTTTGTTCTATCTGACGGCAGCATTAATGATAAGAGTGTCCAAGTCTGCCAAAAGAATTATCCTACTGCACTAGATCGTTGGGTAACCATCTCAAACTCATTTGGTTTCAAGACCGGAGTAAGAACCGACAAGTCAGGGTGCAGGTATGCAACGATCTACTCAAAGTCCCTTGTCCAGTATCTTCAGCAAAGGTTTGATATTAGTATAGGCACAAAGAAAACGATACCTTCTTGGTTCCTACGCTGGCCACACAACATGCTCAAGGAGTTCGTAAAAACGTTCATTGGATTAGAATCCAGCTACCGAGACAACAGGATTACCTTTACCCAGAAGAAGTCGCAAGATGTCAACACGATTTCATATATGCTACTGAGATTGGGTATCCTGAGTTGGATGCGGCATGACGGAAGGGTATGGCGGTTGAAAATACAAGGAGAAGACTGCCTCACCTACCTCAGCAAAGTCGGATGGTTAAAACCGACCCCACTTCCTAGCGTTGGCAAAACCACCCACCGTGTAGTACCGGTAGATAGATCAAGAATCCTTAGGTTGGTTGAGTGTCTTGGCCTCAACAGTTTCCACACGCTCAAGGACAGACAATCAATCACTTCTCGATCCTGGTACGGAAGCTACAAAGGAATTAAAGAAGGAGAAACCCTCATGGCCCGAGATAGTCTCCGAGAATTTATTGCGGACATACAAAAAGAGGTCAAAACCAGAGAAAAACAAGAGTTCAAACAGAACAGTACAAGTGATGTACGCACATTCGCTGCAGGAATTGGAACACCCATTACTGAGGTTGCTGATGAGCTCAAACTTTCAAAATACACCGTAGCGGAGGTCTACGCAGGACGCCAAACTCACCAACAAGTAAGCCAGTGCCTGCTGTCAAAACACCAGAACGTACTGCAAGAAGCTAGACAGATCCTAGGCTATTGTGAAACACTCCTTAGCACGGACATTTTCTATGATCGTGTGAAAACCATCCATTACACCGAACAAGAACCCATGGCTTTTGGACTCACCGTGCCAGAAGTGCACAATTATGTTGCGGGATTTGGAGCTTGTGGTATCAACAAGAATACATACCCGTTACCAGAAGCACAAGCAGACAGATTCTTACTCAAGATACTCGTGGGCTACCCATCCTTTGAAGAAGAGTTAGAGATAGTGGAAAAGTACGCAGAAGACGTTAAACCTCCCGTACTCAAGCCAGTCTTAACAAAGAAAGATCTGACAGAGGCCCAAGCATTGTGCAGACAGATTCCAGTAGCAACAGACATGAAAAAGTATGCCGTAACTCTTGTGGATAACACAAGAAAAAAGAAAGATCTTATCGAGTTTGGTGCTTCACCCAGAGCAAGCATAGGATTGGTGCTAGCAGCCAAAGCACGAGCACTCCTTGCAGGCAGAAAGTACGTAGTCAAGGAAGATATTAACGCGGTAGCATTACCCGTACTAAGACACCGAATCATTCTCACGTTTGAGGCAGAAAGACAAAATATGAATTCCGATGACGTGATCAAAAAGCTTTTGCGATGATTACAACAGACTTTTTACGCCACCTAGATAGGCTAGCAGTCATTATTAACAAGCAAGTCACCAGCGAATACGTTGGAGATAGAATAACCCAAGAGCAAGGAGAAGGGCTAATTTTCAAGGATTACGTCATCTACAGTCCTGGAGATGACTTCCGAGCAGTAGACTGGAAAGTGTTTGCAAGAACAGACAAACTATTCTCAAAAAGATATGAAGAAGAAAGAAATCTTACCGTACACGTTATTCTGGACCATTCTGGCAGCATGAACTACGGAAGCAAGAAGATGAAGAAGAGCGAGTTTGCCAGCATGGTGGCCATTGGCTTCTGCTACATGGCCCTAAAGAACAACGAGCGATTCGTGCTATCCACCTTCTCAGACAAACTCCGAGTGTTCCCCGCTCGACGAGGAAAACGACAACTAATGATGTTGTTGGATGATTTGAACAAAAAAGAAGCCACAGGAGACAGCAAGTTTGAAGAATCTTTAATCAAGTACCGTAACCTAATCAACTCCAAAAGTTTTGTGGTTATAGTTTCTGACTTTTTGTATCCTCCAGAAGAAATCCAAAGAATTATTCATCGCTTCAGAAAACACGACCTACGGTTGATACAAGTGCTTGACCCAGTCGAGAAAGATTTGAACATTGAAGGAGATTATAAACTCCAAGATTTAGAGAGCAAAGGCTTCCTACGCACCTACGTTAGCCCTTGGTTACGAAAACGCTACAAGGACAACATGGAAAGTCACCAAGCAAAGATCACCAGAGCGTGTGATGAGGTTGGCGGCAAGTTTTATGGTTTTAAGACAGATGAAGAGATCTTTGACGTTTTCTACCAGATACTACAACACGGCCATGGCAAGCACATGGGTTAGTTTTTCAAGTGGCATTCACCGCGAATGTGGAAAAGGGAAGCACATTTTGTAGCAATTTATCTTCATCCACTCTCGGTTTCTTTCCCACAAAGGCGTGGTTTCTTCCAACAATTATTGCTGTTTTCTTAAAACCATGATCACGCATAATTGCAGGGATGGTTTCTTGCCATGCATCATTTCTCTTGTTACCTGTGTATTCGTTATCACGTGCTAGAAGATCTTCATACTGTTGTAGCAATGTTGCTCTATGCTCTCTTAACTCGGATTGATTGCGTAAAGGTTCCTTAATCGGGCATTGTGCGCCAAATTGTTCATGATGTTTGTCGTGCCAATAATGAAAACCTTTAGAAGTATCATGCTCGGCATTAATGTCGTGTGCAGTAACAAAATCATAAGGACAGAAATGTGGCAGGTCCACGTCTCCATTTCTCTCTCTTGTACGATTCAAAACTTCCTCAAGAGCGTCCATAGTGATTTTGGGAAACTTATGGAATCTATGGATGCCTCCTTTTCTTTTTGTAAGTTGTAGTATGTTGAACAGTGCGTGAACATACAAATCCACAGCCCGCGTCTTTAGAAAGACATCTTTATCTTCAATACCAAAAGTCGGCAAGATTTTTTGATCATACAAATCCGCATACTCTACAGGATTGATTCTTTGGACAAGATTTTCCCCAAAAATAACAGAACCATCCTCCCGTTTCACAAAAGAACCATCAGCATTTGTGAGTGGTTGGTGGCCGCCAGGGCATTCTACAAAAGTGTCTCCCAGGTGTGTCCTAACCACCTCATCTGTCTGTTGTACTAACGTAGTAGAAGGATCGCCAATATATCCTTCAACTGCTACCGAATCAAATCCATAGTGAGACGCAAGTCTGTCTACTAGCGGACGTACGCCTCTAGGAGAGGTAACATGGTCTTCGGCAAACACTATTGCTTCTTCAGCAGTTCCTTTTTGCGTAAGATTTTGTACTGAGAATCCTCTACGTGTTGTTTGTGCAGGAAATCCACGATAATTTAATTTTACTGGCATCCCCATAACTGTGGTTGTTGGTGTGTTTTGCTCGTTAAAAATTTGGGCTATCGAATACTGTTGTGTTGCTGCACGCTTACCTGTTTTGAAATCTTTAGCAGCTTGTTGTCTAACTAGTGTGCATCCAAAGCCCCCCAAACTACCTAATATGCCCAAAGCTCCTGTTTTACAAAGGTTTCTTCGATTTAACACCTTTAAATAAGGGATTTAGAGTATTTAAACCTTTCGCTATTTACTACTAGTTAGTGAATGTTTTGAAGTCTGCTTCCCTCTTAAATTTTCACTCTTTTTAGCAACAAACTGCTCGTCACCACGCTTATACTACTTAGCGCCATGGCTGCTCCTGCAATCATAGGATTCAGCAACCATCCTGTGAACGGATACAGAACGCCTGCAGCTAGAGGTATGGCAAGAACATTGTACCCCATTGCCCACAAAAGGTTTTCTCCAATCTTATGCATGGTGTGCGTGCTCAACCGCATAACTCTTACCACGTCTCTCAGATCATCCCGTACGAGCACAATGTCTCCGGATTCTCGAGCGATATCAGTACCACTACCTACGGCAATACCTACATCTGCTTGAGTCAGAGCAGGTGCGTCATTAACGCCATCTCCAACCATAGCAACCTTTCCTTTCTTTTGTAGTTCCTTTATGGCGTTTGCCTTCTCTTGTGGCATTACCTCTGTAACCACGTGATCAATCATGAGTTGCGCACCGATAGCTCGGCCGGTTCTTTCGTTATCTCCCGTAATCATCACGACCTTTTTGCCTTCTTCCTTCAGCCCATCTATAACTTCGCTTGCTCGGAAGCGTACGGTGTCTGCTACAGCGATCAATCCTAAGACCTTGTTGTGAGCCAGAACCATAACTGTCTTGCCTTTGTCTTCCAAGGCAGCAATCTTATCTTTGTACTCCTCGTACGGGATCTTTCGTGCTTTCAACATTCTCAAACTACCCAACACGTACTGCTTCCCTTGCATGGTTGCTTGCACCCCTTTCCCCACCACCGCTCTAAACTCTTTGGGGGTGGAGGTCTTGATTTTGGATCGTCTGGCTTTTTCCACGACTGCTTTGGCAAGAGGGTGCTCGCTCTGGTTTTCTAGACTGGCAGCAATGCGAATCACTTCTGCTTCCTTAACTGCCCCTGCAACAACATCAGTCACTTCTGGCTTTCCTGTAGTCAGCGTGCCTGTCTTATCAAATACGACTGTTTGGACTTGGTACATATTTTGGAAGGCTGCAGCACTCTTTACTAGAATACCGTTCTGCGCTCCTTTGCCTGTGGCAACAACAATAGCAGTAGGTACTGCTAGCCCGATAGCACAAGGACAAGCTATAATCAAGACACTAATGAGTATGGTTAGCGCGAAGGAAAACGGTTGGCCAAAGCCGTACCAAATGATGGCGGCAGCAAAGGCCATGCCCACTATAACAGGAACAAAAATCTTGGCAACCCTGTCTGCATGATTTTGGATGGGTGGTTTGCTGTTTTGTGCTTGCTCCACCATCTCAATGATGTGTGCGAGCATGGTATGCTTGCCAACAGCAGTAGCTTTCATGGTAAAAGAACCTTCTTTGTTCAAGGTGGCACCAATAACTTTGTCTCCTTTCAATTTATCTTTAGGCATGCTCTCTCCTGTCACCATGCTCTCATCTATGCTGCTCTGTCCTTCAAGAATAACCCCATCTACAGGCACCTTCTGTCCTGGCTTTACGATAAGCGTGTCACCTTGGACGACTTCAGAAAGTGGAACCTCCACCTGTTTCTTGTTCTTGATAACTATAGCTATGGGAGGTGCCAGATTCATCATCTTCTCTATTGCCCCGCCGGTCTTTCTTCTTGCTCCTGCCTCCAAGTATCTTCCTAGTAAGATGAACGTAATCAAGACGCCTGCAGTCTCATAATACAAGTCACTAAATCCGTAGCCAGGCATGCCCAACCAGATACCGATGCTTGCCGCAAGACTGTAAACAAAGGCAGCGCCAGTACCTAGGGCTACTAAGGTGTCCATGCTCGCTCCATTCTTGAGCTTAAATCCTGTCTTGTAGAAACTTCTGCCTGCGTAGATTATAGGGAGCGTAAGGAGCAACTGTACTAGTGCAAGATTCTGTCCCACCCAATAAGGCAAGCCCAAGCCGAGGTGTGGACCCATCGCAACGATCAGCAAAGGGATGGCAAACACGATGCTCAGTGTGAGACGACGCTTCAAACCTCGGTCTTCACTATCATGACCTCCCACGCCGTATCCTAAACTAGTCACAATCTTGTGTAAGTCTTCCACAGGCAGTAACTTATCCGCGGTTATGGTGGCCGAGGACGTAGCAAAGTTTACAGCAGCTTTCTGAACGCCACGATGAGCGGTCAAGGCTTTCTCTATCGTGCCTGCACAGCTCACACAGTGCATGCCTTTGATACGAATGACCCTATCCATGCCCTGCTTTCACGTCTTAGAGTATTTATAGGTTTCGAGGACAAGACATAAAAGGGGAACAAGTCTTGAAAGATCATGAGATGGATACTCGCGGTAACACTGGCCGCAATGCTTACAGGTTGTGCAGCGCCACAAAAGGCGCCTGAGAAAACAAAGCCTCCGAAGCAAGAGCAAAAAAAGGATGAGCCCACCGGCGTCAGTTACGGACCAACCCAATTAGCCTATGAAAGCAACGCTTACCTGCCCAGAACACCGGCAAGCCACTACATTCATAAAGTGTGATCCTTTGTTAAACGATAAATTTATAAACAAAAGCATTACACCTAGTGTAACACATAGGAGGAAACAATGAAAGCAATGATTATTATCGGGATTATTATCGCGATCCTAGGAGCAGTCTACGCCATGCTACCTCATGACATGCACCCGCAACTAAGCGGAGAGCAGAGCGACAAGATGACTATGGGCGAAGATCATGATGAGGGTATGGCAAATGAAGGCATGGATCACGCCTCTCACGCAAAAAACCAAACCTTTGGCTGGGTGATGAGCGTAGTCGGAATCGGCCTCGCGCTCGCTGGCTGGAAAATCTTTTCATGAAGCACAAGCATACAAAGGGGAAAAAACACTATCTAGAGGCAGGCATACTTGGTGGGTTAACCGCAATCGTCTGCTGCGTGGCACCTGTGGTGCTCATCATACTTGGTGTGGGAGCGGCAACAGCCATGGCATTCATGCACGAATTCCACACGCCAGCAGTTGTAGCAGGCATCATTCTCGTATTGTTAGTATCTTTGTACGCAATTAAACAAAAAGCAGGCGTGTGCAACATGAAAACCATAGGCCAGCACTGGCAGCAGATTGTCTTTGCGTTTGCCATCATGCTCGTAGCCGCGTATGGATTGAACTTCTTCGTTGTAGAACCCATAGCTGATGCCGTGTACGGCAATCTTGAGATAGAACAAAAACCACTAGGAAACCTTGTGGAAATGGCAGAAAGCCACGGCATGCCAGAAATGGCAGACATAGAGGTGGTACCCGAAGGGAAAGGCATCAAACAAGTAACTCTAGAGATTGATGGACTGTACTGCGGCAGTTGTGGACCTGCAATCATGTTTGATCTGAAATCCATCAGCGGAGTCCAAAACGTAGACAGAGTGGGCAACAAGGCCGTGATCACGTATGATTCGGATGTAACAAGCAAAGATATATTAGTGGCGACTGTTCACACACCATACACTGCGTCAATAATAGGTGAAGTATGTATAGATACACATGGATCGGAATCGTCCTGCTAATACTACCGTTAGCTCTAGCACACTCGGAAGGAGAGCATCTTTCGGTAGAAGGACAAAATTTTGAACTCATAAACGACGGCAACAGTTTCGGTCTCGTAACCGAATATGAAAATCTCAACGTACAAGCACAGATAATGGATGCTGGCGGAAGAGAAATCTTTTACACCGCAGCAAAAGAGTTAAACAAAACGTACTGGATGACGTGGAAAGGAATACCTGGAGACTACCAAATCCAGTTCATCACACGCATTGATGGCGCTTTGTTAAAGCCAACCTACAACATCACCATCTCACGCCTACCTTGGGAGATCATCCTTTGCGTTCTAGGAATCTTGTTTGCAGTAGGAAGATGGCGTCTTAAGCGCAAGATGTGGTACGGTTACCCTGTTGCCATCATACTCATCGTGATAGCCATGGGCATCTATCTATATCCCCCACAGTTGTTGGATTGTGACAAAGAAGGCTGCATGCTCCCTATCCACTGGCACGCGGAACTCAACATTAGCGTTTGTGGTAAAGAAGTATTCTTACCTGAGGAAGCAGGCGATCTTAACACCCAGCACACCCACAATGATTCTAACAGGCTACACCTGCACGCCATGACCAAAATGAATGGCGAGCAGACAGCGTTGCTCACACCAGAGATCCACCATCTAGGGAACGTCTTCCAACAGACAGGTATTGCTTTCAACAGCACCTGCTTTAGCAGTTATTGTAATGGAGATAGCTGCATCGGCAGTAATCCAGGAAGCTTACGCATGAAAGTCAATGGTGAAGTTAATGCAGAATATGACAAATACGTTTGGATAGACGGTGACGAGATAAGGATTGAGTTCGGATAACTTTATGACGCAGGGAATTTCTCGGTTGAGCAAGAGTATCTACCTTTCGCAGGATGCGTGCCCGTATATGATGAACCTGATGCAACACTCACAAAAACCCTAACATGATCGTGCACGCTAGGAGGTTCCTCATCCTCAGCTATTCTCGAGTGGTAACCACATGAAGGCAAGAATCAGTAGGTTGTTCTTGTGGTTGGAGTAGAAAGTCTTCACCCGTCTTGGCCATCTCTGTAAGGGTGGAAACACCATGCTCCTTGACTATTCCAGAGTTAGCAGGAATCCAATGTTTACAAAAAAAGGCATATGATTTCCTAGCAAACGCTTCAGATACGAGCATAGGAATAGGGTAACATCTGCCTATAAAAACTTACTCATCTAAGACTCTTATACATATACCTTACAAACATAGCCAGGATCACTATCGCGAGTAGCACGGCAAACCAAGAACGAACGCCCGGAAGGACCATAAGCCAATCTTGGGCATCATACAACCACTGCACCGTCCAGTCGTACTTCATAAAGAACGTCTCAAAAGGTGAAGTTCCTTTGGCAAGCGCCATTATAGCACCCACCCACAGCAAGAGCAAAGCCCCAATAATGTTGAAAACAGGTTTTCCCTTCCATTCTAGCTTTGCCAGCTTGTCCAACCAAGAAAGCTTGGAGGCCCTGCTTGCTAACAACACCATAGGGATGGCCACGCCAACCCCATACAACACCAAAAGCAAGGCGCCGTTGAGCAGCTTGCCACTCATGCTCGCGAGTACGATGATGCCACCAAACACTGGGCCCACACAAGGACTCCAGCCAAGAGCAAAGGCAGCTCCCAACAACACAAAACCCCACACACTCTTGGGAACGAACCGCACATGGACTCCCTTGAAACCTTTCCCTACGAAGAGCAAGCAAGCAAAAATGATGAGAACAAGCCCTGCGGGTCTGGACATGTTAATCTTGAAAGCGTTAAAGAACGTCCCCACAGAAGCAGCAAGTAGTCCCAGCAAGGCATACACAACAATCATGCCGACAACAAAAGCAGCAACCCTTTTTCCTGCCTCTCTAGGTTCTGAGAGCACCAAAGAAAGCCATACAGGCAAGATAGCGAAGGCGCAGGGCGAAACAAAGGTGAGCACCCCAGCAAACAACGCGATTAGCATGGTTAAGCTAAGAGCCGAGGCCTCCTCTGCATCAACAAGCTTTTGAAGGTTGGGTGGAAGTTGTAACGAATCAAGATCTTGCGCCAATACTACAGGGATTAGCAGCAAAAACAGGAGGACAGACCAACGCATGATTTGAGCAGAAAGTGGAAGCTATAAAAACATTTGGTTTAATCGACGAGTATTGATTTACAATGGATGTAAAGCAACCAAAAAGTTTATATACGAGAGCAAGCTCACAACCAAACTATGGACGAAGGGCATAAACATAAACATCATGATGGTGTGCACTCCACGCACCACAAAAGCCATCCTAAGAAGGATGACAGAACCATGTTGTACGTATGCCTCACCGTGGCAGCAGTACTATTATTGTTTAACCAATACCAACTATCACAATTAAGCCACTACGCACCTGCATCCTCAGGATCGTACACGCCCGGACAAAAAATCAGCCTATCCGGAGGCGACCTAGAAAATGTAAACGTGGAGAATTTGAAAAGCACGGCGCAAACCATTGCCGCGGTGTTTCCATTAGACGAAGTAAATTCAGCGCAAGACGCAATCAACATGATGGTACCAACAGGCATTCCATCGTATGGTCAAGAGATGGGCGTGACTTTTGACGACGCACAAGGATCCTTAGACGTTATAGCAAAAAAAGTATATTACGAAGAATTAGCACTCATCAAAGCAGAACCCGAAAATTGGGAAAGATACCTACACCTAGCAGCAAGACCATCAGGAATTGACTGTGAGTTTTGCTGCGGAATAGGCGCACAAGGCATCACCGCCAATGGAGAGATGAAATGCGGATGCGCACACAACCCAGGACTGTTAGGACTAACCATGTGGCTGATACGCCACACAGACATGAATGACGGAGAAATCATGAGAGAAGTCATGCTCTGGAAGACATTATGGTTCCCACGAGGCATGATTGAAACAGCACTTAAAATTACCGGCGGAGATGCATCCGCATTAGCAGACGCACCCGGAATGGTAGGAGGATGTTAACATGGAAATAAACAACAACGTAATAATCGCAGTGGTGTTAGGCGTACTCGTCGTCATCGCAGGCGTACAAGCTTTCCAGATGGCAAGCTTGAAAGGTAATGTACAGTCAGGTGGCGGAGCAGTAGCTCAGCCAGTAGCAAGCGGAGGCGGCGGTGGAGCACAACTACCAAGCAACCTTCAAAACTTGCCAGGAATGGTAGGCGGCTGCTAATGACTAAGTGGAAACAGGTCCACAAATACCTAATGGTGGCCCTGTTTGTACTCTTAGCCATAAATCTCTTTCTGGCCATGAGCAGCACAAAGAAGCTCATGCCTATTCCAGTAGAGCCCCAAATTCTTAGCTTAACAACAATAACTGTAGATTGTGACGAATGTTTTGACGTAAGCAAAGTCACCACTGCCCTCAAGGAAGGGTCAGGAATGATTATCGAAGAAGAGACACTAGCCTGGGAAGACGCAGGAGAGCTAATAACCAAATACAGCATTGAAAGACTGCCCGCAGTAATAGTGAATGGACAAGTCATCGACGGCATGGACCAAGTGGAAGGATCAAGCGTGTTCCAAAGCCCACCACCCTACAAAGAAGCCAGCACAAGAAAATTACGAGGCATCGTTGATGCCACTATTTTGACTGCAGGATGTGAGGAGTGCACAGATATGAACGATCTAGTAAGTCAGCTCACCCAAGCACAGATCAATTTTGGCGAGATCAAAAGCATACCTGCAGACGAAGGAGAAGGCAAACTCTTGGTGGACGCACACAATATAGACACATTACCAAGCATAGTGCTGTCAGAAGAAGCAGGCGTGTACGAATTCATCACCGAAGTATGGTCAGAAGTAGGAACCTCAGACACCGGAGCATTCGTGTTGCGGAAGATCCCTGCACCGTACGTTAAGGATGGCAGAGTACACGGATTGGTAGAACTCACCCTCCTAAAAGATGATACCTGTGTGGAATGTTACAACGTAACACTACACCAAGCATTACTAACACAAAACTTTGGGATGAAATTCCAAAACGTGGAGTATGTTGACGTGGGAAGCACACGCGGCAAACGCCTAGTAAGCAAGTACGATATTGACAAAGTGCCAACCTACCAGCTAGACAAGGAAGCAGGCGCGTACGAGCTCCTAGACCAGCTTTGGGGAGACGTAGGTTCTATCGAGGATGGCGTCTACACCTTCCGTAAAGTGGAAGAGCTAGGCATTGCGTACAAGGATTTGAAGAATGGTACCGTTATTCAAGCATCGTCTTGAGGGTTTACCACTTCTAGAGTTATATCATACTCTGCCATAATAGAAGGCCAATAATGGTCATTTTTGATGCCATCATAATGCCACCAACCATCATCATCGCATTTGTGCAAAGTACACCCTTTGAAGATTGTTGAGAAGGCAGAAAAAGTGGTATCGTCTGTAGACAGAACCTTCTTCACGCCCTTCTTTACTAACCACTCAAGAGCGAGTTCGCTGACTGCCATACAAAGTTCATCCTGTACATGGTGATCGCAAGGGTTCCACAGGCTAACCAGCTAACCATCTTGCTCTTGCATGACTGCCAAAGCGCTCGTTTCACCAGTGTAATCTGCGTAATGATTGAACACCCAGTAATCACCCTCTGCCATGTCAGCTGTGAACTACCATCACTATTAAATCTTGCCATGAAGCTTAAATACTCTGATAGACTCATGAGCTTATGCAAAAGATCGCTCAAGGAGCAGAAGCCATCCTGTACGAAGACAAGGACACCATCGTAAAGGAACGGCCTGTTAAGGCGTACAGAATCAAAGAGATTGACGACAGGCTTAGGAAGCAAAGAACCAAGAGAGAGGTAAAAGTCTTGCAAACGCTCGCCAAGGCAGGCGTGGATGTGCCTAAGATCATCTCCCATGACGATTACACAATAAAATTAGAAAACATCCAGGGAAAAAAGCTAAGAGATGTCATCACACCCTCTCAAGGCGAGGATTTTGGCAAACTTGTTGCTGATTGCCATGCTGCAGGCGTCATTCATGGAGATTTAACCACAAGCAACGTCATGGTTACAGACAATCTAACGCTGATCGACTTTGGCCTAAGCTTTTTCTCAGACCACGAAGAACACAGAGCAGTAGACCTGCATGTACTTCACCAAGCTCTCGCAAGCAAGCACCACGAACACTGCGAAACCATCATGGAAGGGGTGCTAAAAGGCTATGGTGAGACGCTTGCTGATGCAAAAGTAGTACTTGATCGTCTTGCGGTTGTAGAAAAGCGTGGAAGATACAAGAAGAAAACCTAGAAAGCAGCATATTGGGTCGCAATGTCAGAAAGAACCAGGCATTGCCCAATTGCATGCGTAGTATCCTTGAATCGATCCTCTAATCCCTTAACCCCAGGAGGTTCTTCGTGGACCGCTGCCTTGATCGCGCCAATACCTGCTTGCAATGTTAGTGCTGGTTGGACAAGTTTGCCACTTTGAGTATCCAACGGCGGAAGAGCATCCAATACCTCGCTGGCACGATCTATGGATGTTCTCATCCCATCCACGGTGACTGTTGTGTCCCCTCCCGCTTGCTTTTGGTAGGTTCCAAAACCAACTCCGCAACCGTGGACCATTTCTAAAATCTTATGAAAACCCGTTTGTATAGGTTTTCCGGCCTTGTAAAAATCCCATGTGGCTTGGTCGCTCATGGAGCTTCAAAAAAGAACGAGATATAAAAAAATGGTTGTGCTCAATAATCTGCTTTCTTATACGCTTTAAACTTAGGTCCGGGTAGGCTCATCCCGGTGATGGCCCGGTAGCCCGCATTAACGCATACGGTTTTACTAATTTTGATCTTGGCGAACGGCGAGTGCATGTGGCCGCCCACACAAACTATCGGCTTGTATTTTTTTACCAGCTCCTTAACAATAACACTTCCAAAGTGTTCTTTGTAGCGAGGACTATTCTTGTCCAAGACCATGTCTAGTTTGGTTCCAAACGGTACGTTGTGGGTTAAGAAAATGACTGGCTTTTTGGCCTTCTTGAATAATTGTTCTAGCTTTCCTTTGGTGTATCGATAGTCTTGCTTCAACAAGTCCATGACGTCGTTGTCCCTAGCGCGCTTCTTGTCCTTTTTATTTTGTGGGAGTTCTGGACCTGAATGGTCCCCATACCCTATGATCGTGTAGTCACCCGCCACTCTTGCTTTCATGTGCACGTCAACAACATTCTTCAATCCCTTCACCATTTCTGCATACGTTTTGTACTTCCACGGCAGCCCGTTGGGCGTCCAATCCCAGTTGCCAGGAACAAGATACGTCTTTTTTCCGGTCTTGTTAAACGCTTCTAACACCTTCCTTCCCTTGCTCCAGGACTTTTGGACCAACCGTTTAGCCTTAGCCTTGCCGATGATATCCCACCAAGTGAGGTCAAGCTCCGGATGCCTCATTCTAAGTTTGAGTGCTCTGAAAATCCGTGGCCGTAGTTCAGATGAGCACACATCCCCCACGCACAAGATTTCCCCTGGTCTGGACTTTACAGAAGGCTTCCACCCGTGCAGATCTCCGACTACAATGAAATTCATACACACAAAGAAGTTTGGGCATTTATAAAAGCTTCGCACTACTCAGTAACGCCTGCTTCTTCGGGCGTGAGTTCCTTGTCAAAAATTATGCGGTACTGTCCTTGTAATTGTTCAAAAGTACCTCCGCAACTCTCGAACGTTTCCATGAACGGCGTTTTTCCTCTGTAGATCCCATTCTCTAGCGAAAACATGGCTAGCTTGCGGCCTTCTCCTTGATCGTGAAAGTTATCTGTGCCCTCTGCAAACATCATCCAAACATCCCCCGAGCCTGTTTGATCCCACAACCTCTGCGCACATATCTGGCCATAGCGCCTGTGTTCAGGATTGGTGACCAAATAGATGTCATCGCGCTGTGGCTTACCTCTTTTTACCTCCCCCATAAATGCTGGCAAAAAGTCTTCAACTTTATTAACGCGCAAGAACGAGACCTCGTCCAAGTCCTTAGCCATCCCCCAGCCCCAATACGCAGCAAACGTACGCACGCCAGCCGCATGTCCAGCCATAATTCCTGGGGGCGTGTCATCAATATAGATAGTCTCATGAGGGCCAACACCTATCTCGTCCATGCATAGCTTTATGCATTCTGGATCGGGTTTTGGTTTCGTTACCTCATCCTTTGTTACTATAGAAACAAACCTTCCATCTAGGTCGTTTTCTGCAAGCATGGAATCCACGCTACGCCGCACGTTGGAGGTGGCAATACCTAACTTGTACCCTTGAAGACCGTCGAGCAATTCCCGTATTCCTAGGAAAAGTGGGGAATAAAATGATCCGACCTCGCTTGCATAATGCTCCACCAGAGAATCTATCTGACCTTCAGGAAAACCTAGAGTTCTGTAATACTCTGCCATAGGACTGGCAGCCTTGGCTTGGAATTCATTAATAGTAAAGTTAAACGGAAGTCCCAAGCGAACGGCATGATCTCGACAGTGATCCCTATGTGCAGTAAGAGAATCCTGCAGCACGCCATCGACTTCAAAAATAACCGCTTTGATCATGCTCTGTTTTAGGTAAAAGGGCCTAATAAAGTTTTAGGTGCCCAAAACTCGCTTTTCCATAATCTATGCAGACCAGAATCCAACAACACCCCTTTTTAAAGCTAAAAAATTACTACCGTACTAATTATTCAGGGTGACAAAGACACAACAATACCTAAAGAAATGTCAGAATCTGCTATAAAGAAGCTGAACAAACAATCAAAACTTTGCATACTCAAAGGTGCAGATCACAAATTCAAAGGACATGAACAAAAAGTCATTGAACTTTCGCTAAGCTGGTTCAAGGACCACCTCGCATCCGCATCGTAATAAGGTCAAGACCGCCAGGGGATCTGAACCCCTGACTTCGATGGGGTCGGGAGGATTCGTTCAAAAAGATTCGGATCCCAGAATAAACTAAATCTTTTTTCTTCCATGGATTAAATAGTAAACACAGTATATGGACAAGATAATAGCAATTAACAAAAATGGAACTTTCATGGTGTATACATCCGCCAAATACCCCGTAGCAGGCTCTAATACGAGAATCACAAGGGCCACCATAAATGAGAACATTGAATCAACTGTGGCCCTGCGGTGACTAGGAGTATGCTCATGCACATAACTACTTTTTGAGATTATAAATAATCCATGAGGGATAGCGATGAGTACAAAACTTATTGCTCCTACCATATAGCTCTTAGTAAGCACCATGACGTAAAATAATACTGTGATCAGTACTATCTGTAACGCAAATATGTTTTGATATGACCATCTCCGTCGTAGTGAGGGAGCAATGTTTGCCGCGGTAGTTACAAGCAATGATTTGAAAGTATACGCAATACCAAATAAAACCACCGGTAATGCCAACTGTTTTAGATAGATTTGTCCATACCCATAGGAGAGATCCGATCCAATACTAAATATGATAGTGAAAACTAACATTGTTTTTAAGGGATTATTTTCAAAAATATGCCTCGCGGATTTCGCGAAATGCGTAAAAACATTGACGTGGGTCATAGGCTTGTGGAATTTTGGTTCCTTAAAGGTTAAAATAACAACAAGTGAGGCAATCAAAAAGATTAGCGAGAGCTGAAATGGTAACAAACGGGAAAATTTGTATAAGAAACCTGAGGACGCGAAAGCGATAATCAAAGGTACTTGCTGGTATATATGCTGTCTTGCCCAGAGCTTTTCAAATTCTTTCTCCCTTTTTAATTGTTTCAAAGTGTCGTAAAAGAAAGCAATATCCGTGCCTGACAAGAACGAATAGGCCACCGCAGACACTATACTAGCTATGAAAAAATGCCAATATGCATTTGCCCACATAAGAATGACCACTTGCACTATCGCAAATATTGAAGAAATAAGTAGTACGTTCTTTCTCCCCCACTTATCCGCAAGTATTCCTGAAGGTACCTCGAGGATTATTCTTATAAGATTCCATATAACACCCAGAAACGCAATCTTGACTATGGTTAAGTCATTAGCCAGGTAAAATAGTTGGATGATTGGTGTGAAAAATCCAAAATGCACCAACGCAGTAGCTAGATAATATTTCCAGATGTTTGATTTAACCTGCTCATTCTCAGTCACAAAAGACTTTGGCCAAAAAATAGTTTATAAACCCATCTAAAAGCCCCGCTAGTTTTCTTCCAAAAGAGTCCGATTGCACAAATACGGGGTCGGGAGGATTAGATCAAAAAGGTTCGAATCCACACAGTTCCACAAATAACTACTTAAAGAACCACATACTTTGACGGTTATGCAAAAGATTGCCTTCAAGAATTCAAGAGGGAAAAATATTGTTGGCGTTATACACAAAGCAAATTCTAAAAGATGTGTAATTATTTCTCATGGCTTCACCGCATGTAAAGATCGGGAAAGATTCGTGAAATTGGCAGAGTCACTCAGCAGAGAGAGAATAACTGCACTTCGATTTGACTTTTCAGGATGCGGAGAAAGCGATAACGATTACATCACGGTAAAAAGTCAAGTAGATGACTTGAGATCCGCTATCAAGTACATGAAGACCCAAGGTTACAAAGAAATTGGGCTGTGGGGAGAAAGCCTTGGAGGACTCGTTTCTTTGAAAGCATTTGATGGTAGCATTATTTGTATGGTTGTGTGTGCACCCGTAACTGACAGCCGAAAACCCAGTATTGAAAAGGAAATTGTGAAAACAAATGAAAACACGAGTGAAAGAGGGAGAGAATTCATAATTCACAAAGATGGCCGAGAGTTCAAAATAACCAAGGACTACTTTGATGAACGAGAATGTGTTGACCAAAATAAACTATTGTCAATAGTTGAATGCCCCGTACTAATTATTCAGGGTGACAAAGACACAACAATACCTAAAGAAATGTCAGAATCTGCTATAAAGAAGCTGAACAAACAATCAAAACTTTGCATACTCAAAGGTGCAGATCACAAATTCAAAGG